>JGI24422J19971_10000045_pt1 | contig 51239 bp, 56 predicted proteins | sample DeeMarSWOR152_54_FD_19971 | JGI IMG/M metagenome (IMG submission 19971) | reverse complement strand
TTGGATTTCCTCATATAAGCGGTATAGAATTCCAACCGTAAGCAATATCCCTGTACCGGAACCAATTGCTCCTAGAAGATCGGCCCCTGCAGCCAATAATCCTACAGCCACTGAACTTATTATCGTAATCTGTGGTATGTATCTATTAAGGACTCTCTCTATCACCCGTTGATCCCTCCTAAACCCTGGAATCTGCATCCCTCCCCTCTGAATCTGCTCTGCAACCTGCTCCGCTCCCAGACCAGTGGTTTCTACCCAGAATTTTCCAAATAGAACACATAAACCAGTAAATACTATCAGATACATGATAAGATGTATCAAGATATTGACATCTACCAATTTATAAAGGTTATTCGGGCTTAAAATACCATTCAACTCCCCTAGGGTAATTAATCGTGAAAGTTGATAGACGGAACTCTGTAAAATGTTCATATCCCCTATCGATTGGGGATCGTACATGTCAACGCCAACAATCCCCGGTAACATCTGAACATTGGCGAGTAATGCGGCAGCCAGTATTACAGGAATATTTGAAACATAGAAGAACTTTAGCGGATATCTGCCCCCGACTCCACGTATACCCCCATAGGATAGGGGAATTTCAATTCGCATGGATTCACAAAGAACCACAACCAGGAAGACGATAAGGGTGGCTATTAAAGGGAATAGTAGTATCAGGTTAAAGGAACCATGCATTGCTTCTTGTATGAAGTTTGGTATCACACCAAGAATTTCTGGAAATTTTTCTGGATCTATCCATTCCAAGAATGTAATGGACTGAGTCACTATCCCCTTTGAGACACCACCGGCGATAAATAAACCTATGCCGGAACCGATGCCCCACTTTGAAACGATCTCATCCATATACATCAATAGTATCGAGCCGAGAGCTATCTGGAATATTGTGAACTGAACGAATGGGTGCAGTAATCCCCACTGGTCTCCTAGATATTTAAAACCCAATCTGAATCCAAATACTATCGCGCCAGCTTCAAAAAATGCTATTAATACGGTGAGTATCTTTTGAGTCCCTTGAAACAGGGCTTTGCCATCCTCCGTCGTTAGATCTATGTCGATCATTTTTGCCCCCACCAACAATTGAAGGACAATGGATGACGTAACTATGGGCCCTATCCCGGCAGAGATGATGGTACCCATCGTACTCGCAAATATCATTGCAAATTGTTGATAGGCCGATGGTAGATCCGTGGGCTCAATGTGAACGGGATAGATGACACCCATTATAAAGAAGAGAAATAAAACGATCGAAGTCCAGATTAGTTTTTCCTTAAAAGGTACATGTCTCTTTGGAAGTCTTACTTCGGGAAGATACTTGATAAGCGGACGGATAAATTCCAGATTCATTTTTTATTCGGATGCTTTTATCTCACCACCAGCGCTTTCTATCTTCTTTAACGCCAATTTTGAGCATGAATTCACAGTTACTATTATCGGATGAGAGATCTCGCCAGAACCGAGAAGTTTATCATAGCCCATATCACTAAGATTTAGGAGATATTTCTTGTTTTTTAACTTGATTTTTTCTTCATCGACAAACCCTTCTAAATTTTTCTCGATATCACCAACATTTATTGTCTTTACCTCTCTAACTACCTCCGGAGGTCTTTTAAATCCCTTAGTACCAAAGTATCCCGGCATGTATTTGCTAACATAGGACCATTTATGTTTCTTGCTACCGGCCATGCCCCTACCACCACGGCTTCCAGCACCTCTATACCTCTTGGTTCCACCATGCCCGCAGGTCCTACTGCCCCTCTTCTTTATTGTCTTTCTGTTTTTGTGAGCCATCTTTAACTCATCCTTTCTAAGAGCTCATTGATCTTTTCTCCTCTATAACCCAATGCTCCACCCGTCGAATAGGGATGTTTTATGCCGCCCCTCTCATATCCCCTCTCGGGTGGCTTTAATCTGAATACCGGCTTTAAATTGGGAATATCTTTGAGTTCCGCCTTGAATTTTGCGAATTCATCTACAAATTTCTTAATGGATTTGTATTTCGTATTTTTCTTCAGATGCTCTTCTGTGAAAGATTTATTTCCATTCAATTTACCACTATTCTCCAATAATTTTTCGAAGACCTCGGGACTTATCTCACCCCAGGTAACGTAGTCATTTACCTTTTTTATCATACCCATGTACTCTTTTCTATTACCAATAACTACACAATGATTTACCCTGGTTAGATTTAGAAACTTCATTGTATCTTCTATATCCTTCCTAACATGAACTCTGCCACGAACACGCACAATAGCAATTCTCTTTTTATCGGTCATTTTAAACTGCGCCAGAGATTATTCCAAGCCTCTCTGTGTCTTTTTCACGAATCTTCATCTTATTTGTATTTTCCAACGCGTTAAGAACTGCAAAAGCGAAATTTATGCTCGTTCTTGTGTAGCCTTCTGTATGAACCCAAACATCCTTAATTCCAGCAAGTGTCAGTATTTTTCTTGCTATTTCACCACTTACCAAACCCGTTCCCTTTGGTGCCGGGGATAAAAAGACTCTAACACTTCCACATTTACCAACGACTTTAAAAGGCACCGAGTGAAGTTCCCCACATCCGCACTCCCAGCTTCCACAACCCCTTTTTGTCCCTTTTATGTTCAGTTTTGCCTTTTCAATGGCCTTTCTTATCGTTGGTCCGGCCTCCTTACCCTTTGCCTTTCCCACGCCAACGTATCCATTCTTATTGCCTACTGCAGTAACTACTCTGAAACGCATCCTTCTACCAGAGTCCGTGGTCCTTTGAACTCTAGCAACGTCAATTATCTCCTCATCTAACTCCGGTAAAAGGGCATCTATTATTTCAACCTCTTTTATGGGGCTGGGGTATTTCATTAATTCATCGATGTCTTTTATCTCACCAGACATTACCTTCATTCCCAAGGCAGTTTTAGGCTCCCACCCTGAGAACTCCCTTTTTATCTCCCTCTCCCCCTCTTTTTCTTCAATATTTGAATTCATTTTTTGAACGCTCTTACTATTTTTTTCTTTATTTCCTCAAATTTTTCCGTTATATCTTCGTCTTTGTTAGATATATGTCCACCAGATATCCTTTTTTCATCTGGGAATACATTCTCCTCTGCGTGAATCTTTAATCCAGAATCTATCGCCCCCTTCAACGCAGCATAACTTCTGGAGCCTTTTACCGATGGAAAGAGCCCCAGATCGAGTATGGCCATTTTCACACCCTTCTTTTGGCTCCGAAATCCGCACAAAAGCCCAGTTAGATACGCAGCTGGTAGATTGCTAGTTGAAAAATCCCAACCGAATTTTTTCAATTCTTTTGAACATGCCGTTGAGGTAATTACATCACCCTTCTTTTTGTAATCAACGAGTTGAACAACCATATGTTTGTTAGATGGTCTGACAACTAAACGAGTCGCTCCCGATTTTAGGAGGTTAAGCCTTTTCTTATAATTTGTTTTTCCTTCTCCCTTTCTTCTAAAAGGAACAACATAGTCAGCTCTCTCTGCCATTCTATCTCTTTGCCATCCTCTCTACATATTCTCTTAAATGCCGTCTTGAATGGAATAAATTACCCTTAGCCTGGCGATAAAGTTTTCTATATCCTGAACTATCGATATCTTTACTTTCCCTCATCTTTTTGAGTTCGTCCCTGATTGCTCTGATCTTCCGCATCCATGCTTCCTTCTTTCCTGTTCTAGCTCCTTTTGAACCGCTTCTGTGCCCGTGACCCTTTCTCCTGCCTTTCTTCTTCTGTTCCATCCTCTTGTGCAATCTACCCCTGCTTATTCCCTTTTCGGGTTTTGCCGAAATTGCTCCAGTAGAGATATGATATTTAATATCCTCCCTGGTTATCGCTTTTGACACATCCTCCAGCATTTCGGGATCGATCTTTATCCTGTTAACGCCAACTCCCAAAATATCTGCAGCAAGCCTTTTTTGACCTTTCAAATCCATCAGATTTCACCCTTTGTCGGAATTAGCCGACGACTAAGGTGCGGCGTGCGCTCCCTTCGGTGTGGCGGAAACAAAGCTTCCGACACGTGTCCGAATCTTCGATTCGGCCACATCGCTTAGCCACACTTAAATTTATCTTAATTTATCCTTAATCTAATTTATATTTCACCCTTTCTTGGGTTTAGTATCGTTATCTTCATCTCATTTGCCGACTTTATTATCTCATTTCTCTTCTTTCTTCCAATAACCCTCGCTATTATGCCTGCTTCTTCTTTTGGATTAATGAGTTCCAATTCCTTTACATTATGCACGAGGACGGGATAAAAACCCGATGGGTGAATTTCCCTCATGCTTGTTGGTTTTTTGTAACCTATTTTTGGTAATTTACCCTTGCCTCTCTTTCCCTCTTGTTTTTTGCTATCTATTCCTCTAGGCCTCCTCCATTTATCCTTTAACCTTTTTAACTTTGGCAATTCCTGTCTCACGAACCTTGGCTTCTTTTTTCTGAGCNTTAGAACATCTGAAATGTCTCTCTTTTCATGAAATTTTATCTTTTCTATCTTTTTCTCTTTTTTGACTTTCTCAACCTCTTTCTCTTTCTTAGGGACCTTTTCCTTGACTTCCTTCTCTGGCTCTGCCTTCTCCTTGGCTTTTTTCTTAGTTACCTTTTTTTTCTCCTCCGCTTTCTTCGCAGGAGCTTTCACCTTCTCTGGCTTAGCTTTCTTCGCAGGAGCCTTCTTCGGTTTTTCCCTCTCTATTACCTTCCTTTTCTCTTTCTTAGGGACCTTTTCCTTGACTTCCTTCTCTGGCTCTGCCTTTTTCCCTCCCTTAACTTCCTTCGCCTCTCTAGCTTTATTTGATTTCTTTGCCATCTTTCTCAACTATGTAGATTCCATCCTGAAATACCCTTGGATCCAATCCATTGATACGGGTAGCTTGCTCCAGGTTGGCTGCAGTCTGAGCGACATTCTCCTTATCAATTCCGGTCACTGTAACATCCTGACCCTTTACATCTACAGATACGTTTTCAAGTATCTTTGTCTTTCTCGGGTGTTTCTCGCCCAGGAAATTTTCTATTAGTAAGGTATTTTCTTGAACCCTAATGCTCATCGGAAAATGTGAATAGACAATCCTTAGCTTGTATGTAATACCCTCAGAAACCCCACGGATCATGTTTTGTATATGCCCCATGTATGTTCCCAACACTGCCTTCTGCCTTCTTTTATTGGAGTCTATGGATAAACGGATCGAATTATTTTTTTTGGAAATTTTAACTGGACGAGGTGGAAATTCTCTGGTTAATTCTCCAAGGTTTCCCTTAACGATGACTGCATTTTCTTTAATTTCAACATCAACATTCTCTGGGATATCAACCTCTAATTCTATATCTGCCATTTTATCAATATACGTAAGCTAATAATCTCCCACCGAACCCCTTTTCCTTAGCCTCTGAGTGGCTCATAACTCCCTTAGGGGTACTCACAACCAATGTTCCAAAGTCACGTGCTGGAAGAAAGCGCTGTTCCCATTTTTGAAACTCATCATGCTTTACCTCATACCTGGGCTTAATAACACCGCAGTCATTTATCTGTTTTACTAATTTTATCCTGATATTACCTCCTTTACCATCATCCGAAACCTCAAATTCGCCTATATAACCCCCTCTCTGGAATATCCTGAGAATTTCAATTAAAAGCTTCGATTTCGGTCTAACTATGCATTCCGACTTACCAATCCTTTCATAGTTCTTTATGCTTGCTATCGCATCATTTATCAAATCGTGCATCATTTTTTATACCATAGAAAAAATCAGCTAGAGTAAGATATTGGAAAGAAAAAATATTAATTAAGGTCATACAGTTTATCTCTGTGGTTTCTCCTTTCTATGATGTACTAATTCGTTCAAGGATATGTCATTAACCTCAATCACCTTGTACCTTACACCAGAGATATCACCCATCGACCTTCCTTTTCTTCCACCTATACCTTCAATTGTCACCTCGTCGTGTTCATCGATAAAGCTTACGGCTTTGTCACCGGGACAGAAGGCAGTTACCTGACGACCATTCTTAAGTAACTGTACTCTAACACACTTCCTTATTGCTGAATTTGGCTGTTTTGCTTCAATACCAACCTTTTCCAGCACTATCCCCTTTGCTTGGGGAGCCCCTTCCAATGGGTCGTGTTTCTGTTTTAACCTCAAAACTCTCCTTGCATAATCTAATTTCTTCCATCTGAATTTATGTCTCTTGTCCTCGAGTTTTTTACCTGCGAATTCTCCTCTCCCCATTCTAAATCTTTATATTATACAACTTTTATATTTATATTATCGATGCCGTAATGTCTTTTGGACAGCTCTTTTGCTATCTTTATCCTGACGCCTTCTTGACCAATAGCCTTTTTTCTATCTCTTTTATTTATGTTGATATCTGCTATCTTTTCATTATTTAGCTTATAGACCCTTATCTGTTTGGTCTTGATAGGCCGGAATAGATTCCTTATAAACTCATTTAAACTATCTGAAAACTCCATAACAAAAATACTTTTTCCAATAACATTGCGAACCTTCCCAATATTTGAACCATTTTTTCCGATGGCTAGGCCCATATCCCCTTCATTTACTAAAAATCCCATTGCATTCTGAACCTGAACACAATCCTTGACCCTTGCTCCAGTTAGTGTTTCAAACAAGGTCATGTACTTTATCTCTTCAGTACCTAGTCGAAATTTCCCCATTTTATTTTCTGAATTTTGTGAGTATGTCGCTCTCACCCTCATTCACTATACCTATCGCAGATACGGGAAAGGGTTTACCACAGATTGAACCCAACTCAATACTGTTGTCTTTGATAGTGTTGTATGGAATTTTAGACAATCTTGAGTAGTAGATGATTTTTTCCCTTACATTGTCAGGACAATTACTGCTTAAAATGATTAACATCGGGTTACCGATTAATAATGTCTTTATTGCCCTTTCTGATCCAATTGCAACCTTCCCCGTTTTCATTACACTGCCTATATCATCTTTCAAGTCCTTCATTTTTTACCCTTTTCTGCTTTCATAGACTTGACTGCAAGTTTAACTGTGCCAGTACCTATTGGGATTGGCTGTCCAATGATAATATTTTCAGCAACACCCCCAAGCATGTCCACTTCACCATAGATTGCCGCGTTGAGAATGTGTTTTTCAGTTTCCTCAAAGGCGGCTCTTGCCAGAACGGATTCCTTTGCACCGGAGATACCCGTCCTTCCAACAGCCTGTACTGTGCCTGTTACTGTCATCTGGTCAGCAACGAGCATAATGTGCCTGATATCTACATCAAGATTTTGCTCATCCAAAACCTTCATGGCTTCTGTTATTATGGCATTTCTCGCCGCTTCGATGCCCAAGGTTTCGTAAATCTGGAATATGTCATTCGTAGTTGTCCTGTTTTTATCAACACCATCCATGTTCAAGACACCCTTTAGATTCGATCCCTCTGCGTAAAGGATGTATTCATCATTGAGTTCTCTAACAAAAACCCTCTTGATCCCCTTAATACCACTCAATCTCTTCTTCTCCAATTTATTCTTAAGCTTTTTGAGGTCTGATAACAAATCCTCAGTTATTACAAATCTACCATCGTCTCCTTCACTTTCTGTAAGCTTCTGAAGTATTTTCTTGGCTTCATCATTCTCTGTTTCAACACAGAGTTCCTTCTTTTTCACATCTATCTTGATCTTGCAAGCATCACACAGGAATCTCTCCTGCAGTTTTTTTGCAAGTTTATCTGCATATCCTCTCTCCTTTGAATGCTTTTTTTCAAGGAATATAGTCATTATAGCATTCTTTGGTGCTCTTTTGGCATCGATAATCTCTATCAATCTTGGCAATCCAAGTGGGACAGAAAGCTCTGCAACACCTGCATAGTGAAACGTTCTTAAAGTCATCTGGGTTCCCGGTTCACCTATGGATTGAGCAGCAATTGTACCAACAGCCTCCCCCGGGGTTACTAACGCCTTTTTATAATCTTCTAGGAATTTTATTTTTTCTTTTTTATTCAATTTTCTGTACCTTTCCCATAAGGTCCCAGGAAGTTCTTTTGGGTTCATTTTTATTCAGATTCTTACTCCAAATAGCATTTCTTCATTGGGTCAATGCCATCCTCTCCGTATTTGAACTGTACTATTATCCCACTATCACCTCTTACGGTTCTATTCGGATAGATTTCTAAATCTTGGAGAGCATTTATCAGTCTTCTCTGCATATACCCACTTCTTGCAGTTCTTATGGCGGTATCCACAAGACTTTCCCTTCCTCCCATGGCATGGAAGAAGTACTCTGTCGGTCTTAAACCCTTCTTGAAATTTGAAGCAACAAAGCCATTAGCCTCTGCAGAAACATCACCTTTCATAAAATGTGACAGAGTTCGTGAATTATAACCCCTCTTTATTCTCTGACCTCTAACTGCCTGTTGCCCCACTAAACCCGCTATCTGTGTTAAATTGAGTAAACTCCCTCTCGCACCAGTTCTCGCCATGATCACTGCAGAATTATCGCCGGCATATTCTTCCGCAATTTTACCGCCCATTGTTCTTGCCTTACCCAACTCGGCCATGATGTAATCCTCTAGGGATTCTTCCAATGATTTTCCGGGAATTATCCTAAGCTCACCTTTTTGGTACAATTTAATTAGCTTATCCACATTGGTCTCGGCATCCTCTATTATCCTTTCTATCTTTTCTAGACCGTCCTCTGGGAGATCGGATTCATTGATTCCCACGCTGAAACCATATTTCATTACAGCACGAATTGCTATTCTTGTAGAGTTATCTATAAATTCTCTCGCTACATCAGAGCCATAACATATGAATAGTTCCTTCAAAAGCTTTCCACTCATACCTTCACTATCTATAATTCCAGAGATCAGCTTTCCATTTTTAATACAAACCTTACCGAGCTTTCCTTCATAACTTAGTGTTAGATCCTTTGGCAACAATTGCTCGAAAATTTCCTTCCCTGTAACTGTTCTTTTTCCTTTGGGAAGCTTTACTATACCACCTGTCAGATTTAGAGCATCCCCTCTAGTAAATTTGGTTCCATCTTTTGTGAGCATATGCATACCTGTCACATGATCGTGACGCCCGCCAATTATTGGTCTACCAAATCTTGGGGAGACTATGCATTCCTGAACCTTCATCAATATGTCCGCTTCCGCTACTGCCTCCTCTGATTGAGGCACATGGAGGTTCATTTCATCCCCGTCAAAATCCGCATTATAAGGAGCACAAACGGCGGTATTCAATCTTAAGGTATTGTGAGGAAGAACCCTAACATGATGACACATCATTGAAATTCTGTGCAATGATGGTTGTCTGTTAAAGATGACGATATCACCATCCTGTAAATGTCTCTCTATTATGTCTCCCTCCTTCAGGTTTTTAGCGAGTTCCTCTTTGTTTTCCTCCATGATCCTCTTCCTTCCAATGGATGTTATTACATTATGTGCTCCAGGATGTACGTTAGAACCATTCAAAACGAGCTTTCTCAAATTATCTATGTTCCTCTCGTTAACTTCCTCTGGAACCGTAAGTTCTAGAGCGATTATAAGAGGAACAGCAACCTCATTAATGCTAATATTTGGATCTGGACCAATAACAGTCCTCGCAGAAAAATTAACCCTCTTACCTGAGAGATTTTTCCTAAACCTTCCCTCTTTACTTTTCAATCTCTGTGCTATAGTTTTTAAAGGACGTCCAGATCTGTGCCTTGCAGGGGGAATTCCAGTAATTCCATTATCGAAGTAGGTAGCTACATGATACTGCAAAAGGTCCCATAGATCCTCTATAATAAGTTGAGGTGCACCAGAATTTATGTTTTCCTCTAATCTCTGATTAATCCTCAATATATCCACTAACTTGTGGGTTAAATCATCCTCACTTCTATCACTTGATTCCAGGGTTATTGAAGGCCTGGTTGTTATGGGCAAAACGGGGATTGAGGATAGAATCATCCATTCGGGTCTTATATGCAAACCCAAATACCTGAGGTCTTCATCGGCAATCTTCTCGAACCTCTCGGAAATATCGGTAACTAAGAGATTATTTTCACCTTCATAATACGAATAGGGTCTAATAAATTTTATCTTGATCTGCTGCTCGTCACAATGAGGGCACTTTCCTTCGGCATCTGATACCTTTTGTGCCCTCTCCCATATAGCACCAGATTCGGGGATTGATAGATTTTCAACATCATATTTTTTCAGCTCATCGTCTTGAATAAGTAACCTTCCACAAACTCTACAAGTAGCTCTTAATAAGAGGTAGACCTCCTTTGCATATCCCACATGAATTACAGGTCTTGTAAGATCAACATGACCAAAATGACCCTGACACTCACCAAGTCTTCCACCGCACGTTTTACACCTAATTCCCGGATCTATGACCCCCAATCTGGGATCCATTAAACCTCCCTCGATAGGATAGCCGTCTTCATCATAAGTGTTTGGGGTGTATATCTTTGCAGCTGACAGCTTCTGTATCATCTTCGAGGAAAACAATCCAAATTCTATGTGATCTATCTTCTTCCTTACAGCCATTTTATCTTAATTTTTATCTCGATATCAAGCCCTGTCACTCAACCTCAATTTTGGATATATACACGTCGGAATTAGCCGACGACTAATGTGTGGGATGCGCTCCCTTCGGTGTGACGGAAGCAAAGCTTCCGACACGTGTCCGAATCTTCGATTCGGCCACATCGCTTACCCACACTTATTTTTATTGAATCTAAGCCCTGTCACTCAACCTCAATTTCGGGTAGATGCACATACCCATTAATTCATTCAATAATAGTTTGAATGCGTAGGCTATCTCAACTGGGTGGGTTTCTACCTCACCGCAGATCGGGCAGTATGTCTGTCCCCTCTCCAAATCCTTTACTGCGACTAAACCACACTTTGCGCACACGGGAACAATGACCTTATCCGATTCATCTAGGAGCCTATCTTTGAGCATCATCGAAGCCCCATGAGCTATTAAACAATCCCTCTCCATCTCACCAAAGCGAAGACCGCCTTCTCTCGCCCGTCCCTCGGTTGGCTGTCTCGTGAGCATCTGCACGGGGCCGCGACTTCTTGCGTGAATCTTATTAGCTACCATGTGATGCAATTTCTGATAATAGATTGCACCCATGAAGATATCAACACCGAATTTCTTTCCACTGGCGCCATCGTACATAACCTCCTTTCCAGTATTGTTAAAGCCATGTTCCTCAAGGGTTTTGCGTAGATCTTCCCCTTTATCGCTTTCAAAGGCTGTAGCATTGGTAAATCTTCCAGTCAATGACGCTACCTTGCCTCCAATCATCTCCAATACATGGCCTACTGTCATCCTCGATGGAATTGCGTGGGGATTTATTATAAGATCCGGGACTATACCATCCTTTGTGAATGGCATATCCTCATGAGGAACTATCAGACCAACAACTCCCTTTTGTCCATGTCTGGACGAAAACTTGTCACCCAGCTCCGGAATTCTTTGACTTCTGATCTTCACCTTAGCCAATTTGTTTTTTTCCAATGTCTCCGTTAATACAACACAATCCACTGTCCCGGATTCCATATGCCTGACGGTGGTGGAGTTTTCCCTTCTCTTCTCTTCCACTATTCCATAAGGACCTATTTCCTCTAAAAATCTGGGTGGGGATGTCTTTCCAACTAAAACCTCATCAGTATCGACATCGGTTTCCGGGAAAATTAGACCGTCATCGCCAAGTTTTGCATAGGTTTTCTCGGACTGGTAGCCTTCTACCTTTTCATCTGGCCTTTCAAATCTATCACGCTGTCCAGACGGGTAGCCCCTTTCCTCTGTAGTGTATGTCCTATAGAATGTTGATCTGGCTAAACCTCGTTCAATTGAACTTTTATTCAGAACAACAGCATCCTCCATGTTGTAACCTTCATAACTCATTATAGCGACAATAAAGTTTTGTCCCGCAGATCTTTTTGCATACTCTAGGCTGTCTGTAATGTCTGTCTTTACCAAGGGTGTTTGTGGATAGTGCAACACATTGGCTCTACTGTCAAACCTGGCATGATAATTAGAGGCATATAAACCTAGGGATTGCTTTGCCATAGAAGCTGCCATAGTTACTCTTGGAGAGGAATTATGCTCGGGATATGGAGCAAAACTGGCAGAAACACCAAGGATAAGGGCGGGTGAAACCTCCAGATGAGTGTGTTCTGGTTTTAGTTTGTCGATATTTATTGCAATAAATGCATTTTCTTCTTCCTCTGAATCAATATATTCAATAATTCCGGATTTAATTAGGTCATTCCATGTAATTTTACCGCCTCTTAGATCCTCTACATGCTTATCTGTCAATTTTGGTTCTTCATTTTCAACAATGATCAAGGGCCTCAAAACCCTCCCCTTGTCACTATAGATCTGAATCTCGTTGTTCTCTTCTCTATAACTTATGGAGACAGACATGTGTACGTGACCTTCCCGTCTTAATCCTCGTAATCTCTGAACCAGAAGTTCTGGTTTAGAATGTCTACCAATCAATCTACCATTTAGATTTACATAAATGTCTTTTTGCTTGACATCCCTATCAGAAACGCCAAATTCGTACAGGTATTTTTCAATTGGCGCCTCATCTACATCTGTGGATATATAGGCACCTATTGCCAGATTCTTAACCAGACCACAGTTCTGTCCCTCTGGCGTTTCGTTTGGGCATATTCTTCCCCATTGTGTTGCGTGGAGGTCTCTAGCTTCAAAGTGAGGATGACTTCTACTCAAAAGAGAAGAGACTCTCCTTCTGTGAGCGATTGAGCTGATGTAATTAGTTCTATCAAGAACTTGACTCACGCCACTTCTTCCGCCCGTCCAGTTTCCAGTCGCTAAGGCATAACAAATACTCTCTGTTAAATTGTTACTTCTGACGGCCGTTTTTACATTAACCTGTCTATGTCTCGCATTTTGTTTTTCCAGCTGGTATTTTATATCCCTTGCAATCTTATTAAAACTGACCCTGAATAATTCCTGCATCAGGTCGCCAGCCAGCCTCAATCTTTTATTTGAGTAGTGATCCTTATCATCCTGCTCTCGCTTACCGGAAGCCAGCTCGAGAATCTTTCTGGCCATAATTCCTAAATAGATTCCTTTAGCCCTTCTGTCCTTTTCTGTATTGCCTATATGCGGCAGGAGAAAATTGTTTATTACTTGATTGGCCCTCGTAGCCTGATACTGTTTGGCATGTCCAGCACCAGCTCTCTTACCCAGATATTCAAAGGCCTCTTCTCGATTCATATTCTTCAATTCCAGATTCAAAAGAATTTCAAGTCTTGATTCCTCATCATCAAACAGCTCAAGGATTTCCTCATCACTGAGACCAAGAGCTTTCATTAGAATGGTTAGGGAAATCCTGTTCGGGATTCCTGGAAAGGTAACAAATAGGGTTCCAGTACTCCCGCCCTCCCATCTTTCTACTGTAACCCTTGATCTAAATCCTTGTCTTACAGAAAAAACCTTAGCAATTATTATATCCTTACCGGCAACATCCTCAAGTGTTGTAATGATCCTATTTGGAGCCAGATCCTCGACAATTATCAAGGATCTCTCGGTACCATTTATTACAAAATAACCGCCCAGATCCATTGGATCTTCATTATGGTTAATTAGTTCCTCATCACTTAGGTCATAGAGAAGACAGCTCTTGGACCTCAGCATTATTGGAAGATGACCGACTTCTACCTCAACCGGAACGCCGTTTTCGATAAATTCTAAAATAATCGGAGCAGAATAGGTCAAATTCCTTAAAGAACATTCAAAGGGGTATCTGCTCTCTGGACCCTGACCGGACTCATTTACTACTGGAGTATCAACCCTGATCCCTCCCAATTCCAGGGTGTAATTCTCGATATCTACCTCTATTTCACCTCTTTCATCAATTACCTCTTGCAGGCCCTTCTCCAACAACCAGTTAAAAGACTCTATCTGGAAATTTACCAAATCCCCTGTCTTTATAAAATCACTTACTCTAACCAATATATCACCCTTCAATCACAACCCTATAATAAAAAGCAGTCCCGGCAGATGGACTTTTCCTCGTTATCTTTATTATATCTCCGATCCTTGCGCCCAATCCCTTCAGTGCTGGATCACCCTCCTTGATCTTTGGCAGTTCATCACGAGTGACGTTATAAACTTCTAATAACCTTTCAGCGTCTTTATCATTCAAAACCTCGTGTTTAGGAACGAGCATATTCTCCAATTTGTATATACCCCAAAGAAAGTAGTAACTTAATATATTCATTTTGTTCTTTAAAAACCAAGAAATTTCCTTCGTAAAATTTATCCCTTATAAATCTTCCTAATCACATCACTTGTTGTTATTATACCCAATGTCTTGCCGTCTTCAACAACCGGGAAACCGCCTATATTTGTTTCCTTCACCAGTTTTGGAATTAATGCAAGGTCTTGATTTGGGTCTACACTGATTACCCCCTTCTCCATTATCTCCTCTACCCTAGTGTTGCTTAAAACTTCTTCTGCGTTAATGCCCTTGAATTCCCCATAACCTAAGAATTTCAGAACGTCAAAGACGGTCACTATTCCCTTTAATTCATCCTCCAGGATTATAGGCAATCTTCTCAATCTATTTCTTACCATTATCTTTGAAACATCGGAGATCATCATTCCGGGGCTTGATGTTATACATTTTCTGCTCATTGCATCCCTTATAGGGACACCAAATTCATCTGCTAGTGGAAGAACGTCCCTCTCCGTAACGATCGCAATGATCTCCTTTATATCGGGATCCTCAACGATTGGAATGGCAGACGTCCTTTTCTCCATCATTATATCTATTATATCATCAATTGATCCCCTTTTGTCCAAAAATGGATGGTCTGGATTCATTATCTTATTTATGGGACAGTTTATGGCAGATAGAAAATTTCCACCATAATCTTTCAGGATTATGTTATACTTTTCCCCTCCCCCCAGAAAATCGAGTATATCGATGGCAACAGCCATCCCCTCCAGCCTATTAGTTCCGGCGTTGGTTACTGGAATTCTCCTAAAATCGTGTTCCTTCATCAATCTCGCAACGTTCTTTATCGAATTTAAAGGATGGGTAGTAATCACATTTTTCTCTGCAATAAGCATCACGTTGCCTTCTTTATCTACCTTGTGTGTTTTAAACTCCTTTGGACCTCTATCCATGGATTTCCCTATATCGGACTTTCCAATTGGCATTTTTCATCCTCCTTTGGTTAAATTTATCTTGAGTAATACTAACAAAGAAAAAATCTTTCCCAAATCCAACTTTGAGAATTCTATAATCAAACTCAATCTAGTCCCCATGCACAATTTTACAGATCTTTTTCGTTATCCCAACCCTGTCCTTGGCTTGAAATACGTTCCTCCCGATAGAAACGCCCATCGCCCCACAATCCATGGCATCTTCTATCATCTTGAACAAATCCGTTTCGCTCTCTATTTTTGGTCCTCCTGCAATTACAACCGGGATAGGACATCCATCGATAACCTCTTTAAAGCTCTTCTTATCTCCTGTATATACTGTCTTAATTATGTCTGCCCCTAATTCAGCCCCTATCCTCGCAACGTGCTTTATGTATTTCACATCGTGCTCCCTCTCCACCTTTGCGCCCCTTGCATACATCATAGCTAAAAGGGGAATTCCATACTCGTTGCATTCCTCTGCAACCATTCCCAGGTTGTGTAACATCTCAGATTCATTTCCAGCCCCGACATTGACATGAACCGAAACAGCATCCGCCCCAAGCCTTATCGCTTCCTTTACTGTGGTTACCTGTACCTTGGCATTTGGGTCCGGAGCCAATACGGTCCCACCAGATAGATGGATAATTAAACCGATATCCCTCCCATAGCCCCTGTGACCAGCTCCAACGATACCCTTGTGCATCAAAACGGCATCTGCTCCCCCCTCAGCTATGTCACTGATAGTTTTGACCATATCCTCTAAACCGGGAATTGGACCCACAGAAACCCCGTGATCCATCGGAACAATTACAGTCTTCTTTGACTTTCTATTGATAATCCTCTCTATGCGAATTTTTTTGCCTATCATTTTGCGTCAAATAAATTGGATTCTATGGTTAAAAGTCAACTCATACAGGAACCTTCCGCAATGACATCATGCCTGTGAATTGATTCCTGTGAGATCGTTTTTGCCCTTATCTTACAATTTTTGAATTTTCTCTTTGCATTGATTAGAATCCCTCTGGTAACATCTTCAACGAACTTCGGATTTTGGAACATCTCATTCACGATATAGCGTTCATCCTCGGTCTTTAGTAAAGTATAAACCTCAGAGGGAAATGCCAGTTCAACACACTTAATCATCTCCTCCAATTCGATCTCATGTTCATATTCAGTTTCTATTTCCAGCATCCCCATTGCCCTCTGTATATGCGTCCTTCCTTTGTTTTTGTTCATTGCATGTGGGCATACTGTATTCCCGAGAACCTTGACCTTTAATACCTTCGTATAAACCCCATTATTGCAAGAAACCTTGACAGATATCTCATGGGCCTCCATTGTTCTTTTACCGGTAACTGGTGTCTTCTGGGGGATAATTAAGTCAGTCTTCATAGTGATCTCTGCGTGGTTGAAGGGGTGTTTCTCCTTTAATTTTTCGAGTATGCTCTTTTCGACTTCTTCAAGTGAACCGTGCCGGATTTCTACCTCCTCCTCGATGCACTCTGCGATAGACTCAACGAGACGGCTCATATGGATTCCCTTCCGTTCTTTGTCTAAATCCAAGGTTAACTCTATCTCTGGGACAAAATTATACTTTCTGTTCTTCCAGTTTGTCATGACAATGCTTTTAAGTCCGGTTATCCCGACCCTCTCTAAACTTTCCTTGATTTCTGGCTTCTTGTCTTGCAATTCTATTTCACCTCGCATCGACCTTTAAAAAAGGTCGACCAAAAATTTGATCAAATTTCTTGTCTTGCAATTCTATTTCACCTTCATAACCTTATGCAGTTGAGGAATAATCCTGACATTCTCCAGGATCGAATTCAAAATTTTACCATAGTCTAATTTTCTCATAACACTCCATTCAGGTTGCAGAATCCAGTTTGGATAATCTTCACGATAAATCCCCTGAAAGAATTCCAGATCTTCATCATTTTGGATTACCACCTTTAATTGACTCCTCTCGGGATTTTTAATACAATAGTCGGTAACCTTCAAATCCCAGCCAACATTCCCACTGGAAGGCGGTTTTATATCCGCAGAAATGAAGTCGCTCTTTTCAAATATTTTCTCATTAAAGATTGTAGCATTTGTCTCAAGTAAAATCTTGAAATAGTTATCATGAAGTTCATCCATCAGTTTATCCAAATTCCCTTCCAACATTGGCTCCCCCCCCGTCAGGGAGACCCAGACCCACTTTCTATTCAACCTGTATAGAATTTCATCAATCTCCATATCCCTTCCCTTTTTAAAATCCGTATCACACCACTTACATTTCAAATTACAGGAACAGAAACGGATGAAATTCATCGGCTTTCCGGCAAACATCCCCTCACCCTGTATTGAATCAAAGATCTCATTTACCTTGAATTTCATTTTTTTGCTAGCTCCTCAACCATTTCTAAGACCCTTTTAGTTCCATCCAATCTCTCTGCAAATTTCATCATCCTCAGACATTTTTTTTCGAATTTCATGGCATTTTCAACGCACTCCGATATCATAAACGGTGGAGTAAAATAACTGAGGTGTATTCCAACACCTAACTCCTGTATTTTCTCAGCATTATTCTGCTGTTCTGAGTGGAACATATCCGGGAAAGAGAGAATTGGTTTACCAAAGCTTAGACACTCCATCATGGTGCTGTGTCCCCCCGGAGCAATGATTACATCAGATGCCTTGATGTATGGAAAAACATTATTTAGATAACCTATAACATTCACATTTTTCCCCACCTTCTTTTTCAGTTTCTTGGAATCAACACTCGGTCCTGCTACAAGGGTAAAATTAAAATTCTCCATCATCTTGGCTGCGGAAATCACATTAGAAAAAAGCCTTTCCCTGTAGCCAAAGCCACCGACCATGGAGAATACATGTGGCTTATCCAGGTCCATTGCTTTAACTTCCCTATATTTTTTTCTCACCAAGGGACCAGTGAATTCAACCCTATCAACGAGCTTGGGTTTCAATGGAACGTTCTTTTCACAGATTGTGAATGGAGGTGGAAAGTCTGGGATCACGATATGATCGATATACTTGTAAACGATATCCTCAAACCTCTCAACAAATTTTCCAATTAATGCAACGTCAATACCCCTGTTCTTAAAAAATGTGCTGGGATCGGTTTGATTTAAAATAAATATCAATGGAATTCTGTTCATCTTAGCTGATATCGCGCCCAAAAAATAGCTATCTGATATAACCACGTCTGGTTTTTCCTTCTTTATCAGATTGAAGACTCTTGGATATGCGAGAGGATCAATTCCCTTTAACGTTTCTTCAATTGATTCTCTCATACTCAATGAACCAGATTTACCGACCAATTTGATCTCCGAGGGGATTTCCAAAACATTAAATCCGGCCTCTTCAATGTGTTTTTTTGAGTATCCATAGGCACAGAATACCACCTGATGTCCTTCCATTAATAGTCTTTCACCAACCGCTAAACATCTGCTCGTATGACCTAAGCCCTCTCCACACATAAATATCTGAATCTTCATTTTTCGTACTCCAACGGATCTTCATAGCCATTCTCCTTAAAGCCATCTAATCTTAGAACGCATGAATCGCACTCACCGCAGGCCTTTTCTCTATCGTTGTAACAGCTCCAAGTAAGTTCAAATGGAACCCCCAATTCCATACCCTTTTTCACTATCTCAGCCTTGCCCATATTGATTAATGGATATTCTATCTCAATAAGTTTTCCGTTCACCGCCCTCTTTGTGGCCAAATTTGCGAGTTCTTGAAATTTTTTCATGTACTCCGATCTACAATCTGGATAACCCGATGAGTCTAGATAATTGGCTCCTATAAAAATACTATCCGCATCCAAAACCTCTGCATAGCCCAATGCTATTGAGAGGAAGATCGTATTCCTTGCGGGAACATAGGTTATTGGAATCTCCCCCCTTTTGATCTCATCCACAGTTCTCCCGGTTGGAATTTCCAATCTATCAGTTAATGCGGAGCCACCGATCTGTTTAAGGTCTATATTGAAGATATTATGTTTTCTAAATTTGAAATATATTACCAATTTCTTAGCACTATCTAACTCCCGTATATTTTTTTGCTTATACTGGAATGTCAGAGGATAGATTTCATAACCTCGAAATTTTGCGATCGCTGTTGCAACTGCGGAATCCATTCCACCGGACAATAGACAAACTGCTCTTTTCATTTCCCTATCTCCACCCATTTACCTTTACCCTCCCAGAGTTTTATTGAGTGCAGGGGGATTTTCTTACCCAATTCATCAAAGATCCACTCTGCAATGTTCTCAGCCGTTGGGTTTTCGAAAATTTCATTCATATTTTGATGATCCAGTTTATCTAGAACTGTCTCTTTGACAATACCCTTCAGTTCATTAAAGTCAAGAACCATACCATTTTCCTTCTTTTTATCCTCCACAACAACCTCCAGTTTATATGTATGACCGTGCAACTGTTCGCACTTTCCCCTATACCTCGGGAGAAAATGTGCGGCATCAAAGTAGAATATCCTACCTGTTTTCATTCTTTTGCCTCCTCTGACCTCAGCCTGCCATGTCTTTTGTCGATCTCATCCATCATATCCAGACAGCAAACCCTTTGGAGCGCAAAAATCGAAGATTTTTGGCTACCAAAACTGCTTTGCAGTTTTGAGTAAAAGTGTTTGCATCCCCAAAAATTTAATCCCTCTCCAGTTTTATCCTCCCATGTCTACTATCAATTTCATCCATCATATCCAGCATCTTCCTGCAGGCGGTTCTGATGGCATCCGACAGACTCACGAATTTCTTGTCGTCCCCGATATGCTCATTCAGATCATCCAGAATATGCTGTGGAATCTCGACACTTACCTTTGGCATAATATTCCTCCGATGCTATCCAGAGAGTACTGTAAGAATATTGGAAGGACACTATAAAAATAAAAAGAATAAGATAGCGGGAGGTGGATTTTCATGATCCAAGAATTTATCCTTGGACTCATTTTGAACCACCGACCTTCGGGTCTCCCAGAGTGCGTTTCTCATGAGCTTTTGACTCGTATGAGCTTCGCCCGTACGAGTATTTTTCTAACCTCTGTACGTCCGACGAGCACTCCTGGCTGCTCAATCCCGCTATACGGGAGCAGTGTTATTATACCGATTAGATAATTAAATATCAAGCCCTCTGGAATTTTTAACGATATTGTTGATCTTTTCGATGAAGAATGGATTTATCCTGCTGAGTTCTGAGATTTTCTCTACGGACATACCAGATTTTAATGCATCCATGATGTAAAACAGCCTTTTGTCTGTTGGCGTTATCAGATTTTCTTTGATTTTATCTATATCTTTCTCTCCCGTCCCCTTGAGTCCCTCTCTTCCGATGTCCAGGGATCTTACCGCTTTCTGCAATGCTTCCTCCATGGTTCTGCCGATCGCCATCACCTCTCCAGTAGCTTTCATCTGCGTCCCTATTGTCGGATCGGCATCCCTGAACTTGTCAAAGGGCCATCTGGGGATTTTCATAACGACGTAGTCGATTGCCGGCTCGAAAGAGGCTGGGGTTTTCTTGGTTACAGAATTTGGGATCTCATCCAGGGTTTTTCCGATTGCAATCTTTGCTGCAACCCTAGCTATTGGATACCCGGTTGCCTTTGAAGCCAGTGCGGAGGATCTCGAAACTCGTGGATTTACCTCGATCACCATGTATTCCTGAGTTTCCGGATGGAGAGCAAATTGTACATTACAGCCACCTTCAACCCCTAACGCTCTGATAATTTTCAGTGATGCATCCTTAAGCATTTGATTGTCCTTGTCGCTTAAAGTTTGGGCGGGTGCGACAACCATACTCTCCCCCGTGTGAATACCCATTGAATCTATATTCTCCATCGAGCAAATTGTGATGCAATTATCGGCAGAATCTCTCATTACCTCATATTCGATTTCATACCATCCTACTACCGATTTTTCAATCAAAACCTGATGAATCATACTGAGTTGAAGACCATGTCTGGCAACACTTTCCAGTTCTTCGTCATTATCTGCCATGCCCCCACCACCCCCACCGAGCGTATAAGCGGGTCTAATAATGACGGGATAGCCAATTTTATTTGCGGCATCAACGGCATCCGGAACAGAGGTTACTGCTTTACCTGCCGGAATTGGCTCATTGATCTCTTTCATCAAATTTGCGAAGGAATCTCTATCTTCACCCTTCTTTATAGTCTCTATTGGAGTTCCAAGTACCCTCACGTTATGTTCATCTAGAACACCCATCACGGCGAGAGAAGATGCAATATTTAACCCAGTTTGTCCACCCATCGTCGGCAGAATTCCGTCGGGTTTTTCTTTCTCCACTATCTTCGCAACGATCTCCGGTGTTAGGGGCTCCATGTAGATGATATCGGCGATATCCAATTCGGTCATGATCGTTGCCGGATTGGAGTTTATCAGGACTGTTGTAATACCTTCTTCTCTGAGAGAGAGACAGGCCTGACTACCACTGTAGTCAAATTCCGCCGCCTGCCCGATTTGTATTGGTCCAGATCCTATAATAAGAACCTTTTTTAGCTCATACATTAAAGATATTTTGGAGGGATGGTTTAAATTCCCAGATTTAAATAAATACTGTTAATATATACTAGGTAAAAATGGTAAGATTCAAAGAGGCCGAGGCCAGGATTTTCAAGGGCGTATGCATGTATTGCAATGCGAGAAATCCATTAGGAGCTACTAAATGCCGTAGATGCGGGAAGCCCTTCAAGATAAGAAGAAAGAACAAGAAGAAGGCTGTGAAAGCCTCATAGTTTCTAATTTCTATATTTCTGGATCTATTATTTATCTATAGAACTCTATAGAATAATATGGATCTAGAAATGCTCCATCTCTCACTAGTTATTTCTATCTCTGGGCTTTTGATCCTTACCTTCGCTAGTGAGAATTTAGAACCCCCGCTTTCTGAGATAAATCAGATAAATACCAACTCTCTCGGGAAGAATGTCCACCTCAGGGGCAATATCTCTGGAATTCACGAATTTAAAGGGGGTTCAATGCTATTGGTTTTGGAGGATTCTACCGGGAGTATAGATGTCTACTTACCCTATAATGTTGCGATGGAAATCGATTTGGTAAATTCAACAGAATTGGAGATCATAGGCTCGGTTGAGATCTATAAGGGAAAATTGGAGATCATTATCGAAAATATCGATGGAATGTGGGTTAGAAAATGAGGATCCAGGTTTCAACTCTGAATCAATATAGTTTCTGTCCGAGAATTATCTATTTATCAAAGATTTTAAAGCTGAAACCCGAATTCAGCCTGGAGCGCTCAAGGGGTTTAATTTCACATGTAATCAGAAAGGAATTATCAATAAGACAGTCGAAACTCCTTGGTAAAATTCAAGATGTTAAGGATTTAAATTCCACTCTAGTTGAGGAGTTAAACAAGATCTTGGAAGATGCGCCCCATATATACAGGGATTTGTTGGGGGAGATCGAATATAACAGATACATNCCTGAACTTCGTTCGGAAATTCTGCATGAGATAGGGATGATGGGGGACAGATTAAGGTTTATGGTCGAGGAGATGGGATTTGATAGTGCTTTGAAGATCATAACTCCGTGGAAAGTTGAATATACTGTAAGATCGAAAAAATTAAGGCTCTCTGGGAGAATAGACAAAGTTATGAGAAATCCCTCCTATACTCCAGTAGAGATAAAAACAAGCTCTGTTCCTGATGGAATATGGGAGGGAGATAGATTGCAGACATGTGCTTATGCGATGCTTTTGGAAGATAAATTCAAGCTGAAGGAACCGATACTCTTCGGCTTTGTTGAGTATACAAGGGTCCAGGAAAAGCGCCCTGTGATGACAACGGAGCAGTTAAGAAGAAAAGTACTTGAGACAAGGGATGAAATAATCGATATATTCAACGGAGAGATTCCCGAGATCTGCCCGCATGGAAATGGAAAGAAATGTCAGAGCTGCGGTTATAAAGGGCAGTGTTATGAGGTCTAGATATGAGGTTCTTTATTACCCTGCACATGTATTAATATACACTTCAATTCGATAAAATGAAACAACGGGGGGAGCATGATCTAAGCTATATCAGCTCGGTATTCGACAGAATATCGAAAAACCTGAATGAGGAGGTTACCCTCTATTACATAGGCGGAAATGCCATGTGCTGGTACGGCCTAAAGGACACGACAAAGGATGCTGATCTCGTGTTCATTGATAAGAAGGAGATAGAATCATTCAAATTCGCATTATTGAAATCCAGTTTCATAGAAGTTGAAATTGTTTCTGATCCAGAGTACAGGTGGATTCAACCCTATGGAATATTTGATGAGATAAAGGGCACCCCACTCCATGAGGAGTTTAAACCGGGAATTAGAATCGATTTGTTTTTGAATCAGATTTGTGGCGGGTTAAATTTTTCAGAGGGCATGAGAAAGAGAAGCAAACCCCATTTGATATCCCATATGGAGAGTATGGTCTGTTCTAGGGAGGACATATTCCTTTTCAAGTCCATTACGGGGAGAGAAAGGGATCTAATGGATATGAGGATTCTGGTTGAAAAAGGTCTGAGTTGGGACGTCATTACCGATGAATTCATTGATCAACTAAAAGGCATGTCCTTATCCACTAAAAAGGTATTCGTAGGGATATTCAATAAATCTATCAGGGATCTCGGAAGAATGTATGGGGCTGAAATTCCTATTTCGGTCCTAAGGAGGGTAAATAGGGTATTATAATTATCTCATTCTAATTCACTATTGAATTAAAACAATATACTTTTTAAGTTTATACTGCCTAATTTCATATATGAAACTAACGAAGAACAAGATAAAGATCATAAGGGCGCTGATTACTGCCCCTTTAAGATCCAGGGAGATAGCCGAGAGCATCGGTCTGAGCAAATCCCGCACATCTTCCCTACTTAAGAATCTTATAAGGGATGGTCTGGTCAAAAAAAGGGGATGGGATTATTCCCTTGGAGATGCAATGCAGGCCGCTCTGCTAAGGCACATGTTCAGAAAACATCCTCACATGACCTTTGAGAACATCCTCTGTGAAACTGAACTTAGGATACTGGAAAGCCTTTACAGGGGAAAAAACATCGTTAATGAACTGGCATCCAACACCGGTAAGACTACCAGAACAATATACTATAAACTATCCGTTTTTCAATCGATGAATCTGGTGCATGAGCTATACCCCAGAAAATATGAGTTGAACACGGAACATCCCCTCTACGACGATCTGACCTCTTTGTTTACCGCAAGAGACCTGAGTGAAAAATACCTTCATACCGAGCTGGAATACAGGGATTCCTTAGTCATATGGAGTAAACCACCGGAGTTTATGGTCAGAACCAAAGAGCCGGAAGAATATATCAAATATCTTGATGATCTCGGTTATAAGTGGGGATACACGTCGTCTTCGGCGGTAGATCATTATGGGATACATGTCATACCCCCCTATACCTCACTGTATGTTACAGAAAAAGAAACCGATACAATAAAAAGATTAAATGGGGAATATGTTGCAATAGAGAACCTTATACTTCATCTGCTGTTGGAAAAGCATCCAGAAACAAAGAGATACATCCACTGGCTGATCCAGAAGCACGAAGATAAAATAGATTTCAGATACCTGAGGAGAAAGGCATCTGAGTATAAACTCCGAAAGAAGATCGAAAGCATATTATACGATTTAAAGCCCGTATTGAAGAGAAGGGGCTGAAGGAACTGGAATTCCTTTGATCTTGACATCTCTGGCTTTTAGTTCATTCATACTTCCTACTACTCAGCATAACTAAGAAGTCTACTGGTGAATTTATCTTTTCATATTCTTTATATAACAAATCAATACCGCGCTCAATATGGTTTCTCAGATATTTTGAAAAATAGATGGCATCATTTAGCTTTTTCTTTCCATGTTGACTTATTAACAGCTTGAATATATCATCATGTTCTCCAGTTAAGGTATATCTATTGAATTCATAACCGGCACTATCTCTTGGTTTAATAGTACTTATCGATTTTTTATTTGCTAGCGATCGACCTATAGCCAACCTACATACAATATTTCTCCTCAAGGCAAGTTTATTTGAGAGATAATCAAGACGCTTTGAGGCTTCCTCTGAAATTTTTAATTTGCTTGGCATACGCTCTCCTTAAAATAATAGTCTATTAACTTATTATTTTCATCGAATGATAGTTTGTATTCCTTATTAATATGTGGCATTAAGTCGCAATATACTTTTTTGCTAATTTCTTTATTATTCCCTAATACTATCACTTGTTCCCCTGAATTTGGGAAAAAGTTTTTTACGATATTATCTGTATGAGTGTTATCTAGTCTTGCCAGTAGTGAATCAACAACTAAAGGGAATTTTTTATTTGATATTTTTGATAACCCCCAAAGGATTGAAAGAGCATATATCTCCTTCTCTCCAGCAGATATACTCTCCTTATCTATGATTTCACCATCAAATCCAATTAACCTAGTACCCAAGTCTTTTTGATCTATTTTTATTTCTTTAACCATATCATCCTTATTAGCGAGTTTATGATAGAGTTCCGTTATTGTCTTTTCTAATTCTTCGATTTTCGATTTTATTGTTGTATCAATGAACTCATCCAATATCTTTTTTATTTTTTCACTAACATCAATCTTCATATACTCTTCACCAATGCATACAATCCCTTCTTCCAGTTCCTTTATTGTATTATCTACCTTTCCCCTTTCTTCTAACAATACCTCTTTTCCTTTTTTAGCTGTTTTAGTAGGTTCTCACAAACATCAGAAGCAATTAAAAAGGGTAATACATCATCACATATTCGTCTTATCTCATCATTAAGTTCCTTTAGTTCTTCATTTAGTTCTAAAAGATTTTTTTCTTTTTCTCTCTTTTCTATTGCTATCCTTCCAGCTTTTCTTTTTAACTTATTTTCAATGATTTCTTTTTTCTCTTTCAATTCTGTTAATCCATGTTTTTTTTCATTGATTTGAGTGTTTATATTCCTAATCTTTTTTTTAATTAGCGAGATCTCACCTTCCTTTTCCTCGATCTTCTTTTGCATCTCTGGGATGTCTATATTCCTGCGTCGAATTTTTTTTACTAAGGAATCCATATCTGATCCGAGAGTTTCATAGAGGTTTAAACCAATTAAGTCTCGAATAGCTTCTCTTACAACCTGTTCGGCGTTATCGCCCACGGCTAAATCCTTTATTCTCTCTCCATCGAAAAAGAAATACTCCATAGTGTAGGGAGGAAATAGAGTTCTAATATACTCCTCCCAATAGTCTCTAGGGATGATCTCTAATGGTCTGCCATCGCGAAAGAGGGTAAACTGTTTATTTATTATTTTTCCGGCTTTGTAGAAACCCTCTGATGAAGGTTTCTATTTTATTTATTGCTTTTTGGCAGTTATATGCTATCAGCTTGAGGTAGCATTCGTTTTTCTTGGTTCGGTGTTTCCTGCTTTGGATTGTGTCGCCGTATTTTCGTTTGACTGCGCTGATGATGGTCTCTATCTTGCTTCGCTGGTGGTATGTTTCCAGGGGGAAGTCTTGTTTCAGCTGTCGTCTTAGCTTGCCTTTGGTTTTGTCCAGGGGTTTGTCTCTGTTTTTCAGGGAGATCACTGCTTTCGCATGCAGTTCTGATGCTGTGAACTGCATGTTTTCTTCGCTGTCGTATCCCTTGTCTGCGACAACTGTTGACATGTTAACTATCTTGCTTGCTTTCCTAAGCACTGGTTTGAAGTCTACGTTGTTGTGTCTCCGCTTCAGTCGTAGACGGACGGCGAGTATGGTCTGCGTGCTCATATCACCCACAATTGTTGTTTTGAGATAGTTGCTGTGCTTGTCTTTTCTCTTGATGCGATCGCAGTAGTATTTGCTGCTATGCTGCAAACTGAAACCAGTGCCGTCTATGCCCACAACACAATCGTCTTTCGCAATCAAGCAACCAATATAACCCACTATCTCCTCGAACAAGCCGGGAGGCAGGCGATCAGCCGCCTTCTGCAAGGCAGTGTAGTGAGGAACCTTATCCAAGCCTAAGACACTCTTGATGCAGTCGCAGACATCAAGCCACTCCACAAAATCACGGTAAGTCTTACGCTCCCTGGAACGCAAAACCAGCAAAACAATATGCTGATGCAAGGTATAATCTTTTCGACTGAACTTGCTAGAATACCTTGGAACACCCTTATCAGCCAACCACCCCACCAGATCCCTAACCAGCTTTAAATACTGGTTACCATAATTAACTTGGTTCATGGTGAGGCCCTCCTATGTGTTTAACACACATAGGAACCCCCCCTAAAAAAGGTTTTCTACAGAGCCAAAAGTCATTAAGAATATCGTCCTCATCAGAATCATAAGATTCTTTTAACTTCAGACCTTTTAGGCTCATTTTTATCTACTCTTATGAACACATACATTACCGTTAACTTTTAGACAACTCTTGCTGAGTTTCATCAACGTGAATAACTTTGAATTTCATTCTGATTAGATTATGGTCATATCTGTTAAAATCTTATCCCAACTTCTTTTCCTATCGTTTCTTAATCCTATACCTCCCACCCTTCTTAACAACAACACCTCTCTTCTCCAGTTTCTTTAACACGGATTCCATCTCTCTGATCTTCTTCCTCTGCTCATCTATCTTTTCAGTCCACCACTGGTTCTGTCTTCCGACTTTTTTATGAAATACTCTGCCCTCCTCTCTCAGTTGTCCTAAATAAAATGATGCGGCATACCAGTTCAATCCAACGCCCTCTGCGATCCCCCCCGTTGTTGTTGGAAAGTCCAGGGTTTCTATGTAGTCTACTATGGCCTGTTTTATCTCCTCAGCACTTCTTTTCTTGCGTTCTTTTTGTGTTTTCTTTGCCATTCTGAAGTTAAGTTTATGACTTACATTATTGGGATACTTTTTATTTAAAGGAATCCAATAGTGAGTATAAAAGATACGTTTGAACTTATTTTGAGAAATGGACTTTTTAACAGGATGCGAAGGATTTGAGTGCGTATGGATGCCGGTAGTAGTTGTGGCAGTGTTCTGGATCTGGTGGGAATACGGGAGACAGAGAGCGGGGAATTATTCGAGCGGACTTTGAGAGGAGAGTATGAGGTACTGTTGGATTATTTCTTCATTAATTTTAAGCACTTCCTTCTATTTAATTAATGGTTTTATCGGGGGACCAAGGAGGGGTATGATGTCATCACATAAAGGATATCAAAAAGAAGAGGGAGTACAGGTTGAGGATTTTTCTTTAGAGGGGAAATTGCGATCTCTTGGCGGCGAAGACATGTATGATTTGGTGCAGAATTTAATGGAGAAAAACCAGGAGGTAAGAAGATTAGTCTTGGAATGGTTTAAGGATAAGTCAAAAGATATGAAAGATATGGACACGATACAAGAAAGAGGTTCCATGGACGAAGAACTATTATGGGAATATTGGGATAATGCCAGATCGATTATTTCAGAATTCAACGAATATGGTGGCGGGCCTGACGAGGACGAGGAAGAAGCCTGTGATTGGCTAAATAAAATCTCAGAGTTGATTAAAGAGGGTAATATATCCACCGACGCGAAGTTTGAGTTTCTAGATGACGCGTTTGAGGAGTACAATATTGAGAATTCAGGTTTTGAAGATGCATTAATGGATATTTTCTTCGAAATCTGTGAGACGAAGGAGGAATGGGAATATCTGGTGAAAAAACTTGAAAAACATCCCTCCAGATGGAGAAACAAACTGATTATGGACATCCAAAAAAAGTATCTATGTGATGAAAACGCATATCTGAAAGTGCGTATAGAAAATCTTGAGTATGGTCTGGATTATTGGGACATAATTGAATTTTATACTGGGAAGGGAGAGTTACAGAAGGCTTTAGATACTGCAGAGGAGGGAATATTAAAGGGGGATGGAAGGCTCACAGAACTGTTTCAATTTTTGTTTGACCATTTCGCTAAAAAGAAAGATACAGCGAATCTAGAACGGATTGTCCATACCGCATTAACTCGGAAGACCGAAGAGAAAGAGATGTTGGATAGATTATTTAAGTACCATAAGGCTCAAGATGACTACGAGAACGCAAAGGAAGCTCTGCTAAAGGCCTATGAGTTTGTGCAGTATGGAAATTACTATGGAGAATATAAGAAAATGAAAGAGTTCCTAAAAGATTCAGACTGGAAATTGATTGAGTCCAAAATTTTCAAGGAAATTCGGGAAAAAAACATCCATGATTACCTGCGAATATGTTTAGATAAAAACATGAAAAAAGAGGTTTTGAGTACAATCTTAAATCCCCCTAGGAATCGATGGGGGTTCGTAACGGAAAATGATTTTGATGAATTTGCAGATAAGTTGAAAGAAGATTTTCCAGAAGAGATTATCAGATATTACTGGCAAAAAGCTTATAGTGATATCCCAAACGGTAACAGAAAAACTTACCGTACCGCGACAAGATATCTGGCAAAGATTAAACACATTTACACTAACCTATTAAAAGAGGAATCGAGATGGAAACAGCGTTTTTCCGATTTAAAAACAGAATTTAAAAACCGCCCCGCATTTCTGGATGAGGTAGGAAATTTATAAAAGAAACGGAGAGATTCCCGAGATCTGCCCGCATGGAAATGGAAAGAAATGTCAGAGCTGCGGTTATAAGGAACGATGTTATGATATCTAACATGAGGTTTTCGATTCTTTTTTTAGTTTTAATCTTATTGCTTCCATCGATCTGTACTGCAGATATGTCTGACCCGTCATCGATATCTGGGATAAGGCTGAAGATAGTTCATAACGGTACCATAGAGATGCCTCTTTTTAGATTGGATAAAATAAGTATAGAGCTGATAATGCCGCAGAGAGATGAAAACCAGATTGTAAGCTTCGATGGGGAATTGATCAGGGATAAATTCGGGAATTCGTGGATTCATATAGAAGAGAGAAATCCTTCGAGGGTATTTCATTATTCCAGAGAGTTCTTTGTAAATATATCCGAAAGAAAGACACTAACAATTCCATCAACATACGAAATCCCTGATGATGTAAGGATCTATCTCAAACCTACCGAGAATATTCAATCCGATGATTTAAAAATAAGGGAATTGTCGCAGTCTATAGTAAATAATTCAAGAAATGACTTCGAGAGGATCTCAAAATTAGCTGTATGGGTTCATGACAATATTGAGTATAAAAAAAGCCTGGGAAATGAGTCCAAGGACGCCAGATGGATTCTTGAAAATAGGATTGGTACCTGTGATGAATTCTCCACACTATTTATAGCGTTATCCAGATCCATCGGAATTCCTGCCAGATTCGTTGCCGGTTATTCTTACGGCAGCAATGAATGGGAGGAGCATGCGTTCTCTGAAGCATACATTGGAAAATGGATTCCAGTTGACGCAACAAACCTGGATGTCGGAAGGTTGGATGCGGCACATATAAAATTTGCCGTGAGTAATGAAAACCTCGTCGGAAGCAGGATAAAGGCTTATGGAAACAGGGCAGAGGAGATCGAATGGGAATCCAAAACGGACATATCAATCTTGGATTATAAAGAGGGCAAAAAGCTTAACTATGAATTAATGATAAGTTCAGACGAATTCGTTGCCGGTGATTCTGCAGTAGTTATTCTAAAAATTAAACCAGAAGAATATGCATTCCTGAGAGTAAATCTACAGCCATGTGTTAGTGATTTTCCATTTATCGAGATTGACGACACAGAAAGGGATATAATCCTGGAGCCGGGTAAGGAAAAGATCGTTTTCTGGAGACTCAAGGTATCAGAAAATCTACCGGAGAATATGTTCTATAGTTGTCCTTTGGTATTGAATTCGAAATCCTTGGAGCTAAAGGAGGCCGTATTGAATGTTAATACGCAAAAATCAAAGAGAGAGGATGAGGTAGGACTCAGAGCAGAGCTCAGCGACCCTGTACTGGGTTACGGTAGGAATGAGACTATATTTCTGCATATAAAGAGATTAAGGGGCTCTAATCCGGTAAAGATGGGTTTTGTATCCGGAAATTATTTCAGGGAATTTTATGCAGATTCAGAAAAACACGTAACCTTTTCCTTCAAGCCAGAGCAATTGGGGAAGCAAGAGGCAATTATTTACAGTTCAACAGGCTCCGTTTTAACCCTAAACTATGTAGTTAAAGAGTTTGAGGAAATCTATATAGACAAAATTGAAATGCCCTCAATAATCAAAAAAGGGGAAAATGGGGAGGTAAAATTGTGGATCAGAAACGATAGACCTTCATTGCAGGAATTGAAACTTTATATAAACTTCGATTCATCCGAAATAATCAGAAATTTATTTGTGAGAAACATCTCCCTCGTTGAGATCCCATTTAAGATAAATGATATCGGAATTAAGAAATTTGTGTTCAGATTAACTGGTAATGGTGTGGATGTAAAGACAATTAGAGAAATTACGGTTTATGATACCCCGGAGATCAGGGTTGATGCGTTATATTTTCCATATAAGAAACGGGCGTCAGTTACAGTAGATGTATCTAAAGACATAGCCAGGAATATAGAGATAAACATCGGCAATGAAACAAAATTTATTCCGGAATTGATCGGGAGGGGAACATTCTACTTCGATGGGGTTAAAAATTTAGAGGTATTTATCACCTATGAGGATCCATCTGGAGAAAGCTACTCAATAAAAAAGTTGATGGAGACAAAAGAGGAAAATCCAATAGAGATGCTAGTTAGAATGATAAGTGAATTTATCCAGATTCTGATAAATTCTTCTTCATAACCCTCGTAATATAGCCGGCGATCTTGTTCCTTATGGATTTCGATTCCACGTTACTCAGCTCTTGAACCTTCTTCTTGTTCTCTTCAAAATCTGCTGTAAATTCATCCGCATATTCTTTCATCAATTTGTCCGCTATCCTCTTCAGATAGGTCTGTTTTATTCTGCCCATTTTAATCTCATGCTCCGTATTTTGTAAATAGATCCAGAATGGTTATATCCTCTCTAGTTTCTCGTCTCTTCACCACGGGTTCGCCCTCAATATCCCCCAATTCTGCAGCCAATCGGATGGCATCATCGATACCACCAACCTCGTCAATTAACCTTAATTCCTTTGCCTTACTTCCCAAATAAAGAGTTCCGTCAGATATATTCTCCGCGTATGGGAATGAGAGATTCCTGTTCTCTGCGACATCCGATACGAAATCATAATATATCTGATCCAGCATCTCCTTTAGCTCTTCCTTTTCCTCCTCTGTCATCTCCCTGTACGGGCTTCCTATATCCTTGCCTTTACCAGCCTTTATCACAGTTACATTTATGCCCAATTTATGATACAGTCCATAGTAATGCTGAACGGTCATTATAACGCCAATACTCCCGGTTAATGAATTTCTATCGGCCATAATTTTATCAGCCCCAGTTGCAACATAATATGCCCCAGATGCGCCGACCTCCCCGATCCACGCGACGACCGGCTTTGACGTGTTTCTAACTGCTCTCATCAATTCCCTGCTGGCAACAACGCTCCCACCACCGCTGTTGATGTCCAGAACCACCGCCCTTACCGTAGGATCCTCATCCGCATCCTTTAAACTTTTTTTTATCGTATTAACCTGTGCGCATTGATATGTTCCAAATATGCTGCCGCCACAACCCTCAAGTGTTATGTCCCCCTTAATCGGGATTATCGCCACCTTATTTCCCACAAATGGCATAACGAATACCTCTCCGACCAATAAAACTGTTCCCACTATTGCCAATAAAAACAATACAAATGCCCCGATAGTTACCAATACCTTCCAATGTGTTTTCATAAACTGTTCACCTAGTAAATTTCTTTCCTTTTTGGCCGTCTAGAAAGTTAATTTGTTAAGTGTGACTAAGCGACCGAAGGGAGCGCATGTCACACCCGCATGTAAACTGGGCGTGACAGTTTGCGGCCGCCGAGATTTGAACTCGGGTCACAAGCTTGGCAAGCTCGAGTGATAACCAGGCTACACTACAGCCGCATAATTTATGATGAGTTACTTATTATACGATGGAAAAGATAAATAATAGACAAAATGTATGGTTTAATCCCGATATTTTTGGTTTCGTTCATTGTAACCCTCCTATCTACACCCTGGATCATACCGAAGCTGAAGAGGGCTGGTTTAACTGGAAGGGATGTGAATAAAAAAAATAAACCGGAAATCCCGGAGATGGGGGGCTTCGGTATCATCTTCGGCTTCAGTTCTGGAGTTCTACTGGCAATTGCATTATCGACTTTTTTCAATCAGACCCTGGAACTTGAATTGAGATTTATCTTTGCTGCTTTATCTACCATCCTGATAATGTCCTTGGTTGGAATCTTCGACGACTTATTTGCAATGCATCAGGCCATTAAGGCAATTCTGCCTCTATTTGCGGCACTACCCCTGGTTGCTGTTGAGGCGGGGACATCCACTATGAGCATCCCATTTTTGGGCACTATTAATTTTGGCATCTTCTATGCCCTTTTATTGGTTCCGATAGGAATCGCAGGGGCTTCAAATGTCACAAATATGTTGGCTGGATTCAATGGACTGGAGGCTGGAATGGGTCTTATAGCATGCTCCTCTCTGGCTTTCATAGCATTTAAATCAGGACAGATCGAATCTTTAATAGTCCTTATCGCGATGTGCGGCGCTCTACTGGCGTTCTTATTCTATAACTGGTATCCAGCAAAGGTTTTGATCGGAGATATAGGAACCCTCTCCATCGGGGCAGTTATAGCGTCATCCGTAATTATAGGAAACTTCGAAATGGCGGGCATTATTGTGATCCTACCCTATGCTATTGACTTTTTCATAAAGGCAAAAAATAAATTTCCAAGCGATAAATGGTGGGGCAAATGGAGTGATGGAAAGTTAATCTGTAAAAATAAACCGATAAGTTTGTGCCAATGGATAATGAAATTAACCAGTGGGATTACAGAGCAGGGACTGGTTTTAATATTAATCTTTATAGAGTCTATTTTTGGGATTGTTGCAATTCTGTTATTTTTGTGAGATCAAAATGAACGATGTTATAGTTGTGGGTGCGGGAATCAGTGGTTTATTGTCCGCATTGGTCTTAGCAAAGGAGGGAAAAAAGGTTCTAGTTTTGGAGAAAACCGAGCATATAGGCGGGGTTTGCAGGTCTTATAACGTGGATGGTTATCAGGTAGATACGGGGCCTCATGTCATTACCAGGACTGAACATGGTCCATTGAAGGAATTGATGGATAAGTACTTCGATGTTGTCCCCAATTTTGTTCCTCATGGAGGATATTATGTAAGGCTTAATAACGGTATAAAGCCGTTCCCCTGGAACCTTCAGGGCTGGTTCAATTTTGACGTAATTCCTCAAATTGACCGTCTCTACCTAATCAAGACATTATTCAGCATTTCATACATATTCAATTCTGGAGAGGACCTATCTAAGAGGTCAGTGGGCGATTTAGTGGGTAACGGCCTGAGTAACTCTACTATGAGACTTCTAAATTGCATGTCATATTTCATGACTGGAACATCGATGAATGAAACCCCGGTTGCCAGGTTTCTGGACGCCGAACACTATAAAAGCCAATCAAAAAATCCACTAGACAAGCTATATAACATCCTCATGAAAGAGGGCGCCATTGACCATGCTTATCCTAAAGGCGGCTTACAATCGCTAACAACTGCCATACTTTCATCACTTCCAAGGAACAGGGTTGAAATTAAAACGAATGAGGAGGTAGTGAAGATTACCGATAATACATTGAAGAGTGTTGAAACAGATAAAGAGGAGTATAAATGCAAAACAGTAATCTACTCAGGCTTCGCGTCAGAACTTCCGAAATTGGTTGACAATCTTTCTGATGAGTATAAAAAATCTCTGGGAAAATTGCATAAGACCGATGCACTTACCCTCTGGTTGGGTTTAGACAAAAAGGTATTCACTCGAGACGGATCTGAGATATGGGTCGACTCTGATCCTTATACCTGGGCAGTACCTGTATCTAATTATGATCTCTCATTGGCTCCAACTAGCAAACAGCTGGTGGGCTTTGCGTTTCGGCTTCCCAAGGATTGCAATCTTGAGAAGGAAAAGAAAAAGGCACTACAGGCAATATTTGATGTTATGCCGGAAATCGAGGATCATATCGATATGAGCCATTATCAGATTCTAATTCCCGAGAAGGCTGCATGGACAATAGACACGCTATTTGCCGATGTAAAAACGCCAATTGATGGGGTCTATCTTGTCGGAACTGATACTGAGAGGAGGAGCATGGGCATAACAAGGGCATGCTATTCTGTACTGAATCTAATCTCCGTTCTGAAAAAAGATGGGGTTCTAAAGTAACGAGAGATTAACTCAGAACATCAAGTATATCGGAAAACAGAGAACTTGCAGTCTCAATTCCGCCGGCTCCGTGACCAACAATCGTTATATTCTTAGCTATATCCGCATGAATCATTACGGCATTCAATGCCCCGGAAACATTCAATGGATGATTTACTGGGATCAGTCTAGGAGAAACCTCCAATCTATTTACATCCCCGATCAATTTTATCACACAGTTGTGCTTTTTCGCCAGTTCTATAGCCTCTGGTGTTATGTCCTCGATTCCAGTTATCTCTATATCATTAAATGAAACCTTCATGTTCATCAATGAATTTGCCAGAATCGCAACCTTTGCACCTGTGTCAATCCCCTTTATATCATATCCAGGATCTGCCTCGGCAATTCCCACCTCTTGTGCTTCCTTTAGAGCAGCATCCATACTTACCCCTTCCTCGGCCATCTTCGTCAAAACGTAATTGCTTGTGCCATTTAAAATTCCATGGATTGATTCTATCTTATTAATCTGTAGGGCGTGTTTTCTGAGATTTATTATAGGTAATGCGCCAGCAACGGTTGCTTCGTATTTCAATTTTACCCTGTTACTCTTTGCAATTTCCTGCAATTCAGAAAATTTCAAGGCCAAAGGCGCTTTATTTGAGGTTACGACATGCATGCCTCTTTTCAAAGACTCCTTGATGTGCTTTAAGCCGGGCTGTCCACTTTTTATGTCTGACGGTGTTAATTCGAGAACTATATCCGATTTAATCTTTTTTATAACATCTAATGCTATTATGGAGCTCCAGTTTTTATGTTTCTTTAATTTTTTATTCTCTGCCAACTCCAGGGTTTCCTTTAGATCGATTCCATTTTCATCTATAATACTTCCGTCTATCTCACAAATTGCAGATATATTTAAATCAACCCCGTAATTTCTCTTGATAAATCCTTTCTTTTTCAGTAAAACCTTTGCAACTCCCTTCCCTATTCCCCCAAAACCGATAATTGTGAGCTTTACAATTTTCAATTTCATCCCTCTAGAGATCTTATCAATAAAAATTTCTTTTCCTTACAGATTTCATTGATTATTTTATTCAATTTTTTAATTCTTTTATCGTCAAAGTCGATATTCATCATTACCGATGATTTTTTCTCTGGAGAAGGCATTACCACATCTATGTCAGAGACCAAACCTATCTCATTTATCCTATCTACGGTATTCCTTATATCTGTATCGATTACATGTCCGATTAGAATGAAGGAAAGTGTCTTCTTTGAATAATATCTTTTACCCTCCAATAGTATCTCAGATACCCTTATATTTTGCTTTTTTAGATCCTTTTTGATGAGGTCAAGAGCTAGTTGATCCTTTATCTTAAAGGATATCTGCACAGAAACCAATTCTTTCTCACCCCTTGAGTGAAGCACGCTAAGTATGTTACCTCCATGAATGGATACAGGTTCCAATGCCCTCAGCAAACTTCCAGGGACATCCTTTAAGCTTAGTTTCATGTCGACTTTCAATTTCAGTATTCCTCACAGTTTGTGCCCTTTTTGTCCTTCATATTTTTCTACATCATCCGACAAGACATCCAATTTTATACCCGCCTCCTTAAACAACTCCCTCGTGTCTTTTCCATCATGATATCTCTTTTCACAAACTACTCTTCTTATTCCGGAATTGACGATCATCTTTGCACATGTAAAACAGGGCTCCATTTTACAATAGAGTGTTGATCCTTCCAAAGCTATACCAAATCGTGCCGCTTGGCAAATGGCATTCTGCTCTGCGTGTATTGTCCTGACACAATGCTTAGTTATAGAACCATCGGGGTGAATAACGTCTCTAAGCATATGCCCCACATCATCACAATGAGGCAGATCTGTGGGAGCTCCAACATAGCCCGTGGCAAGAATTCTTTTATCTTTAACCACAACACAACCACTCTTTCCCCTATCACACGTTGCCCTTGTTGCTACCTCTCTTGCTATGCCTAAAAAGTACTCATCCCAAGATGGTCTGCTCTTTTTTTTCATTTCACCCTTAATTATTTACTTTTTATCTAAAAATCAAATTAATAATTTGTAGGAGGAATAGAGATGGAAAAGAAAATCGGAACGATGAAGGATCTGAGTAAGGGAAGGTATGTACTTATAGACAATGAACCGTGTAGGGTTGTAAATGTCATACACTCCAAACCTGGAAAACATGGAGGTGCAAAGGCGAGGATCGATGCAGTTGGATTATTTGATGGTCAAAGAAGGAGTTTAATGGGACCAGTAAGCCAGAATGTTGATATCCCAATCATAAACAAAAATACCGCCCAGGTTCTGAATGTCATTGGAGATAACGTACAGCTAATGGATATGACCAACTATGAAACCTTCGAATTACCGTTACCCGAAGACCTCAAAGGAAAATTGTCAGAGGGTATTGAAGTGCTATACATGGAATCCATGGGGAAGAGGAAGATTTTGCGTGTCCAATAAATGATGAAAAATAAAGCAATCCTGCTCATGATTTTATTTTTAATTGGATTCTGCTCTGCCAAAACATACTATCCATTAACCTTGGATTGGTCATATACACTAAAATCCGATGAGATATATCCATTAGATCTGGACAAAGATGGTATAAATGAACTCTACGTCGTTTCCTATTCAAAACATAGGAGCTGTATCTATTTCTTTGACTATGATGGAAACGAGATGAGGAGGGATTGCATACCCGAATACAGCAGTTATATGTATCCCCATGCCAACGAAGAGATTACCTTAATTTATGTAGATGATCTGAACTATGACCGCGTTTTGGATGTAATAGCAGCCTCCAGCATAATAGGAACCGGTGTGAATGTCAAGAAGATGTACATAATAAGAAGAGAATATGTAGAGGGATTAAACTGGTATGAATATGATCGGAAATGGGACTATACCCCCGGAAATCTGATAACGGATGTCAAGGTGATAGATATTGACAAAGATTGGTGGGTGGAGATTATAGCAGCATCTTTAGATTTCAATGTTTATGTGTTTGGTCAGGATAGAAGAATAAAAAATAGGTATGATCTCGGTGGCGGTGTATGGAGCATATCTGCATCAGATCTGGACGGGGATGAGGGTGTTGAAATAGCAGCCGGCTCCTTTTTGGGTGTCTCTCTTTTAGAGAATGGAAAAATAGAATGGAACTATAGCACGAAAGAGAGAATATTTGACATTTATACTGGGGATATAGACGGTGATGGTAATTCTGAAATTCTTGCCCTGTCTGAGGATGAAATATATCTCCTGGATAAAAATGGCAAACTCAGATGGAAGAAACCCATGGAAAAATTGGTCGACTCATGGATTAAAGATATAGATAACGATGGATCTGTTGATATTTTGTTATTAACGAGGGATAAGATCTATTCTCTCGATAAAAATGGAGATACCCAATGGCAATATAATTTTGATGACATGCTCCTAACAATTAGCATAGACTATAACAACAACATATTTGTTGGCTCTCTGGATAAGCTGTACAAATTTAGAGTAGATCAGGACTATTTCCTGAACGAGGATGCCGAAAGGTTTTATTCAGAAGCCCATAATTACTATCTCCAGGAGGAATACTCCCAGGCAAGGCTTTATGCAGATAAATCAAAACAGCTCTTCTTAATGGTTGACAATCTAGAAGGAGCTCTAAAGTGTGACTTCATACTTCTAGTTACAGGGTTAAATACAACGGTAAGCAAAAGGGAGAAAGCAGACGAATATTATGCCAAAGCCGTAGAGTTTCTGGATCTAAACTCCTATGAGGAGGCTAAAAATTATGCAGAGATGGCCTTAAAGATCTACCGGGAGATAAATGATAGGAATAGTGTTATAAAATGCGATCTCCTCATCACAGATATCAATAGAAAAGCAAGGAATGCAAAAAGAAATCAAGCTATACAATACTATACAGCAGCTACTGAATTACTCTCCGATAATATATTCGAAGAAGCATCCATTTATGCATTGGAGGCATTACAGATATATCAGGAGTTAAACGACTCCAGGGGAATATCTGATTCTGAATCCTTGATAAAAGAGATCAAACTGAGGGAGAAGATATATCTTGCCGATCATTTTTATTCACTGACCATTAAATCCTTCGATTCAGGTGAGTATGAAAATGCCACCCTTTATGCGGAAAAGGCAAAAGACATCTATATAGAATTGAACGACTCCGAAAAAATTACGGAATGCGATTCATTGATAAATATCCTTGACAGGTATATCGAGGCAGAGTCCTATTTCGATCTCGCAATGGAACATTACCGTACAGCTTACCTAGAAAATGCCACCCTTTATGCGGAAAAGGCGAAAGACATCTATATAGAATTGAACGACTCCGAAAAAATTACGGAATGCGATTTTTTGCTCTCGGAGATAGAAAAGATGAAGAAGGAAACCTTTCTGAATTATGTCATACTTGCATCCCCAATTATATTTGTAATAATTCTGATAGTTTTCTTACATAGGCGGAAACTCAAGAAGGAGAAGTGGATCAAAGAGAGATCCCAAGATAGTGTAAAATCAGAATGAATATCACTCCAGGAATACCAAAGATTGCGGTAATGATCAGTTTTAACAGTGTAATTTCTATCTTCACTCCAAGGACATGAATCAGGATTAACAGAAGTAGAATTCCTACTACTGTGTTTACTATGAAGTGTTTACCCATGCTCCACAATTTTGCGATTATTGCAATTATCGCAAAGAATGCAGCCAGATAGAAAAGCCAGTACAGACTTCTTATCCACGGGGCCCAGTCGCTGATGGGCCATAAGAGATCCCCCGATAACAAATTATCTATCGATTCTTCAAGCCCCGGGAAAACTCCAAAGATGAATCCAGCTATAATATCAACTACAGCCTTTATTGCACTAAAGAATGTGTCTATTAGCGGCTTTAATAGATCCTCTGCAGAAACTATTGTTGATAGTAAAACTAAGACAAGTAGGAGTGATATGAACTTGGTTTTGTTTTCCATCTCACTTAATACTTATTTTAGTGATATAAATACTTTACTCGCTGTATATCGTGTTTCTTACAACAGATCCCGCGTCAACATATGCATTCGGATAGATGGATCTGCCGGGCATTATGGAGACATTTATCCCCGTTTTTACGTTATCGCCCATCAAACAACCGAACTTTCTCCTCCCGGATTTTGTTAATTTATTCTTTATCTCTATCCTTACTTCATCATTGTCAACTCTTAGATTGGCAACCACAGTTCCGGCGCCAAAGTTGCATTTCTCTCCTATTATTGAATCCCCGACGTACGATAAATGGCCTATATTCGTTCCAGACATGACGATAGAATTTTTGATCTCAACGGCATTGCCTATTTTCACATTATTCTGAATCGATGAATATGGTCTTATGTAGCAATTTGGCCCGATTACACAGCCTTCTCCGATATAACATGGACCCTCTATATATGAACCGGATCTAATGATAGTGCCTTTTCCGATATGCACCGGCTCCTTTACTATGGCAAACTCCTCTATCTCAGTATCTTTATCCTTTCCAAGCTTCATCTCCCTTATCACTATCTCATTGGCATCCAGGAGATCCCACGGCCTGCCTATATCGATCCATCTACCATCAACCCTGAAACCATGAACCCTTCCCTTTTTTATTAAAATCTTAATTGCATCTGTTATCTCATACTCCAGTCTCGTGGATTTCTCTATCTTTCTTATAGCATCAAATATCTCCCTATTGAAGATGTATATCCCCGCGTTGGCAAGATCGCTCTTCGGTTTTTTCGGTTTTTCCTTAATCTCTGTAACTTGTTTTCCCTTTAACTTGACGATCCCAAATTCCGAGGGGTGTTTAACCCTTACCAAGCAAAGACTTGTTTTTGATTTATTCTTTTTGTGTCTATCTACCAAACCCTTTATCAACTCCGTGGAAATTATCAGATCACCATTCATTACCAGAAATTCATCCTTCACTCTATTTTCAACTACAGAAACTGCGTGGGCAGTTCCAAGCTGCTCTTTCTGGGTGATATAGTCGATCTTTAAATTCTTGAATCTCTTTCCGAAGTAATCAACTATCTCCTTCTTTTTATAGCCGACTATCAATAATGCTTTTCTAAATCCACTATCTGATAAGGCCTCCAGATCCCATTCAAGTATCGGTTTTCCAGCAACCGGTAACATCGGTTTTGGCCTCGTGGACGTTAAAGGTCTCAACCTCGTACCTTCCCCTGCAGCCAGAATAACTGCATCCATTTTTTAATCAAGTTGCCTTTTCGGCTATAACATAGCCCTCATTCCAACTAGGAGCTATTTTCTTCATCTTCTTATCGAAGTCTTTTTTCTTCACAGCCTTCCTGTCTTCTCTTGTGACATTCTTCAGATCTACAACATAGTGGGTTTCCTCAGTCTCAGGTATTTTTTCAAGCATTCTTGAAAATTCCTCTATCAACCTAATGCCCTGCTCCTTTATCTTTTTCTCGTCGAGCATTTTACCATAAGAATTTAGATTGGATGGATAAAAATATATCATCTATTAATAACGATTTTATTTTCTATATTCTCCTGGATAATGACCCTGCTGTATTTCACGTAATCCTCTCTGGATATACTACCAGAGCTGAACTCTCTCAAAAGTGTTCTGATTTTGTTGTAGTCATCAAGCGATATCCCCTTTTTGGAATACGTCAGAATAAACCCCCCACCATAGATATTGCTCAATCTAGCAAAGCAGTCGAGCCTTTCAATGCAAGATCTATTCTGGTTGAATACTACATAGGTAAAGGACACGGGATCCAGGTCCTTGTGAGAATAGATGATAAAATTTCCCTCCACATTTTTATCAGAGCCTGCCCAGATGCGGCTTTCCAGTCCATCTCCGGTTTTACTACAATATTGTTTATCCTCAAACTGCCAATCAAATATTCCGTCTGCAATCAGTTTTTGATTCATCACATTTTCCGATATCAGATATCTTGAGGGGTAAAGCCTTGATGCATAATCCTTGGACTCATTATGTACGGCTTCTCCATATTGAAGCGTTGTATCCTTTTTCAACAGGTATCTGTCAAAGTAATAACATGTTATGTTTTTCTCAGGTCCCAAGAAATCCCCTCCTTTACCAGTTTCTTCTATTGGCTTCCAGACCATGAAAAGTAGATTTGATATCTCCTCGTGAAAATAATCTACTGGATAATATTCGTTCTCTAAATAATCCATTGATTTTCCCAATTGCGTCCCAGTATGTCGTATATAGTGGAGATGCTTTAATTCAGTAATGACAAGCTCTGGTTTCTCTTCTATCGAATCCAATAGTTGGAGATCAATATTCTCTCTGTATACCTCAAACCTCTGTCCAGATATGTCGATAAAATTCTCAGGGATATCTCTATTTGTCTTCATTCCGATATAGGCGTTACCTACACCGATGAATAGAATCTTTCCATCAGATCCGGAATTCTCTTGAACAAAATTAGCTAATTCTTCAAAGTTGAATCCTGGCTCAGGAAGGTATGTGTTTATTATTGCATTATAGTTCAGAAATATTCCAATAATTACAACCAGAAATATAAGTGGAATGAATTTTCTATGTATCCCCGAAAATCTGACAACGCCACACGAACCCAGGATTGCCAAGAACGGAAGGATAATGATAAAATAGTAGTCAAAAACGCTCGTCTGAAGAATAGTGATGAGTATGAAAACAAAAGGGAATAACAGTAGCAATTTATTAATATCCAATGATTTCTCTTTTAGATCCAGAAAAATTGCGAGAATACCGAGTACTGATAAAAGGATAATGAACCATTCTGATGAAATAAATACATAGACTTCGGACAATTTGTTTTCTAATGGTATTGGCGTTTTCGCGAGATGATAAAAAATCGTGTTGTCAATAAAATTCGGAACAAGAAGAAAAATAAACAAAGGAGACATAGTAAGAATCCCGTAGTAAAAATCCCTTTTACGGAGATTCAGAAGGAGCAGCAGGATAAACCATGGTAATGCGTTCAATCTAACGAATATAGAAAGGATGGCAAATGTCCCGGAAAGAAAGGCGTTGCCCTTTAAATGGAAATAGAATGATAACATTATCAGGGCAGAACAGAGGAAGACACCATAAAAATTGTGGGAATAGAGATGGAACTTTGGGGATATCAATAAGAGAAAACAGGCTAAAGCACCTACTTTCTCTTTATATCTCTCCCCGGTGAAGTAGACAAGAATCAATACAAAAAACGAGGACATTAGAGGCAAAAACTTGCCCGCTGTAATACTGGGTTCAAATATCAAAAACAGAAAGGAAATTGGATAGATCATCAATGGCATATGGGCGCAGAAGAAGTCTGAGTAGGGAGAATGCCCGTTTAAAACCGCTTTCCCCATCTGAAAATAGAAATCCTCATCGCTATAGTATTGAGTCTGAATTCCGAAATAGATGATCGGGATATAGATTAAGATCAAAATCGCGAGAAATCTCTTCATAGACTAATATAGGTACCTATAAAGAAAATCTATTCAACGAAACCCTTCAGGCGCCCTGTCTCATTTCTTGTTATCTCTGTACCCGCAACAGTCTCCTTGAATGTTATAAAGACTTCAACCGAGAATGGATCCCCCACTGGTTTATTGACTAGATTGACTGCCGGGCATGAGAAATGAATTAATTCGCCGGCGTCAACAGAAATCTCTGCCCCCGGACCTCCTCCTATAAGTGAGGTGTCCGGGTTGTTTGAAAATACGCAGTCTTCACGTGCTTCAACATTAATAATACTTATCGTCCCTCCTAAGGCGTTCGTGAATGTAGCATTTAATGTGCGTGAGCCACCCGAAATATACTGGACGCTCGGATCGAAGCATTTGATCTCCTCGAAGTCGTTGCATCTGCTTATTGTCTTAGTAAGGTGGCTGAATATCCCCATCTTCCAGAGAACAACTCCAACCAGCATGACAACGAGAATGGCCCAACCATAAGTGGTGAGATACTCCATGGCGCCCTGACCTTTCGTGCTGGACATTTCTTTCATAAGAAAGATTAGGAATCAGCAAATAAAATAAAAAGAAAAGAAGAAAAAGGCTAAGCGGTTTATTCAACAGTTCCTGTTAACCTGCCGGAGTCTGTGTGCGTCAAGGTTGTTCCTGCCACTGACTCTGTATAGACTATCGCAATGTTTGTTGTGAAGGTATCTCCTGCTGTTTTTTCTGTTGTGGATGCAGCTGCGCAATTGAAGCTAACTGTGTCGCCGCCTGCAACAGCTAATGTCACATCATCCCCTCCTGCTGTAGTAGAAGTGCTCATAAGTGTTGTATCACTGGCATCTCCTGCGAAGGTACAGTCTCCTGTTGCATCAACGTCTACTATAGTCAGAGACGTTCCAGCAGCGTTCGTGAACGTTGCGTTTACAGTACCAGATACTCCAGCCGTGTACTGAATGCTTCTATCAAACGCCTTTATTGTTGTAAAACCTGTAGCTCTATTTAATCCGCCGCCTGCTCCTCCAAAAACACCTAACTGCCAGAGAACAACTCCGACTATCATCACCACTAGTATTGCCCAGCCGTATGTCATCAGATACTCCATGGCACCCTGTCCTTTATTTCCAATTCTCATGTTTTTCACCTCATTATTTATATTTGTATATCTCATTATGTTTTCCTGTTATAAATACCTTTCGTTTTATCTTTTCTAAATCGTAACTGGAACGTATCACAGAGAAGGAAATAATTTCAGATTTAATCAAAATTCAAATTTGTAGCGGATTATTTTTTAATTCGATTTTAGTTATTCTAAATTTTGGTCATTATAGGACTTTTTTTATCTTTGGAATCGTATAGGTAATATGCACATACTGAAGAGAGGAGTCGACCTGTATGTATGGCGCAATATACAGCTAACTAAGAGCCGGTTATTCTTATTTTTAATGCTTTTCATCCTGGCTATGATGCTCTTTATAATGAACCAATTTCCCTATGCTACTGTCGGTGTCATATTGATCCCTTTAGCCTATGTTCTTGGTATCTATACCTACCAGAAATACGTTTTATGGGGCAGTGGTGTGCTCGGTGAAGATATAGTAACAAAAGAATTGGAGAAATTGGACGATTCTTATTATTTAATTAATGGCGTTGTAGTACCCCCAAATAGGGGCGATACGGATCATATAGTTATTGGTCCAAATGGAATATTTGTCATAGAATCAAAGAATTATGGTGGCGAGATTGAATGTGATGGAGATTCATGGGTTAGATATAAGATAGGTAAGAAGGGGAAGAGATACGAACTCTGGATAGGCAGCCCTAGCAATCAGGTAAAGAGGAATGCAAAGGTTCTGAAGGATTTTATATTGGAGCATGGCGATGAAATATTTGATAGGGAAATACCCCACATATGGATTCATAGCATACTTGTTTTTACTAATGAAAACGCTAGTGCATCTATAAAGAACCAAACCGTTGATATTTTGGGAATAGAAGAACTATCTGATTATATTGGGAATAAAACTCCCGAACTTAAGCTAAGAGAAGAGGAGGTTAGAAAAATTGGAGATGTTATCATGAAATATTCTAAATGATTTTAAGCTCATACAGCCATCATGCCCCCAAAGAATAACGATAGTATGTACCTTAGTGCGAGGAAAATACCGATAGATAAACCCATAGATATTGGAATGATTGGAATCCCGGAGGTCATTTTACCTGACCGCATCAGACCTATCAAAAGGGAACCGAAGAAGGAGCAGACAGACAAAACGATCAGGGAATAAAGTACGAAATCGTCCTCGGTAATTACAAGGGGTTGAAGTTTAACCATCCCCCCCTGGGCTTGTTCTGATAATTTGCTCAGATCTATAACTGAAAATGTCTTGGAAAATATGCTTATAAATTGAGAAGATGCAGCAAATAATAATGGAGCACCCATAATTAATGAAAAGAGAATGAACATGACTTGAGCTGTGGTTTCACTTTCCATTCTCTTAACAAGGTTTTGCTCTGTTCTTATATCTCTGGATATCTCCTGTAGTACCGTTGGAAGTTCACCACCGGATCTCATCCCCTGAATCATCAACTTAACAGTACGTTGTAATTTTTCGGATTTAATCCTTTTACTCATGTTTATTAAGGCCGTATCTAACGGAGTTCCAGTTAATGTATCTCTGGCTACCTTCTGTATCTCCAAAGCAAGTGGTCCAAATTCTGGTCTGGCGGCAACCCACAATGCATTGTAGGGAGTCATACCGGCACTCATATTCTGGGCTATCATAGATAAGAGATCCGGTAAAACCCTCTCCACATTTTCTGTACGTCTATCAACCAGCAATTTTAATAGCATGTACATTATGATCCATACAAGAATAAAGGAGCTTATAGCCGACCCAACCGATAGAATCTCCTTGCTAGTAAGGGCAAATGTAATTACACCGACAGTAATTGGGACTAATACACTATACATTACCGTCATTCCCAATGTTTCTTCAGGGTTTCGTGTAAGTCCAGAGTAAAGGAACATCTCTTCAAGCTTATCTCTCATGTGAAATGGAAATAGAGCTCCCAGTCTATGATGAACAGATTTTACAAATTTACTGAAAAATTCTGAAAAGGGTTGCAGGAGTATTTTTAATGCACCTATAGCTATATGAACCAATAATATCAGTAGATCCCCTATCCTCATAAGTACGTAAGAAATTATCTTCAATACAGTGCTTATTATGGTATAAAAAATATCTGATATTTTCATTAGGATCTTATTTTTCATTTTGATCATTATCCAATGTCCGGTCTTTTACTTCTTATTACTGATATAAATATGAGTTGAAAGGCAACAACACCAAAGAGCACACCCCAGAATAGGTCCATATTTATTGTCGTACCTCCCACAAAGCTTGAGAGTACCACTAAAAGGGTTACACCCATAGAGGGCGCTACAATAACCGCCATCATGTAAATCAAACCCCATAAGCTCAGTTCCTGTCCATATACCTTTATCTTGTTCTCCTTTTCCTGTCTTATGTCATTTGAAAGTGCAACCAATGCTGTCTTTATATCGGATCCAGTTTGCATGGCGTTGGCGATCTGCCACAAAGCCCTTCTCATATACTCCGATGGGGATAACATTCCATAGTTATTCAATACGTCTCTCATCGAGCCTCCAGATTCCACCTCCTGTACTATCTCATTCATCAACTTTGAACATGCTCCATACCCTCCAGCGGCAATATTGGCTAAGATGTTAAACAAAGGAACACCCGCGGTCAGTTGAATTTGCATATCCTTTAGCATATACTCCAGATCTTTATCTATCAATCTACTCTCCCTCATTACGGTTAATCTGGGCATAAAAAGGAAATAAAAGAATGCAAATAAAGTGACGATTATTGGTATTCCAATTGCTACATAGGCATTAGTTCCCGTTTGTGCTATAAACACGGGTGTAGTTATAATCAATGTTGTAATCATAAAGGTAGTTATCGTGATAAAAAGTACTATAGCCATATATCCAACAGCACCTATTTCATAACCCGACCTTTTGAGATCCCATTCCAACTCCGGGAACACTAATAACAATCTCTTTGCGGGTTGGCTTAAAACCCTTGCCGTGTCTTGCAATTTTTCTGAATCAAATGGTGATGACATTTTTGATCTATTAATCCAAGCTAAATATTCACATCTTTGTCCCCTTCTACTAGGTCAAGAACGGTATCTTTGTCAATATAATACTCCGTTACTATCTTACCTACATCATTTACACTGCGTATGTCATGGTGTAGTAACCATTCTAAAATTCTTTTTTTACCTTTCAGATCTTCTCGTATTTCCTTTTCATTCATTCCGGAGAATAACTCCAATTCCTCTTTCACCCTTATACTTGGTGATACGGGCTCTGTTTTATCTGTTTTTGCAGACCACATATAAAGGATGTTCAGCTCTGGAGCCTCCCCCTNNCCNTTTACAAGCTCTGCTATTTCAAAGGTACGTCTTTGACCCGTTCTTCTGTTCATGTGTTGTATAACAATTAAGGGTAGTGAACCCATCACTAATCCAGGGATATTCATTGGGGGGCCCATTATCCTATCTATAACCTCCTGTGCTCTATTTGCGTGAAACGTCCCGTAAACGGAATGGCCAGTGTGCATGGCTTCAAATAAAACCTCCGTTTCTCTTTTTCTTCTAACCTCCCCTACTACGATTCTATCGGGTCTCATCCTTAATGAATTTTCAACTAACTCTAACATAGAGACCTCGCCCTCACCCCTTGGATTTGGGGGTCTCGTGGTTAATGGAATCCAGTGTAAAAATTCGGGCAGATTTAACTCTCTGGTATCCTCCATCGAAATAATTCTTTGGTTGGCGGGCATGAAAGGCATCAAGGCATTTAACATCGAGGTTTTTCCAGATGCTGTACCGCCACTTATGATCATGCTTAATTCGTATTCAATTGCGAGCCAGAGAAAGGCGGCAGCCTCAGATATTATTGTGCCGAAGGCTGTGTCTATCATATGAATCATCGTCCAGGGTGTCCTGGAGAACCTTCTAATTGTAATGGTATTCCCAGATGTGGATATCGGAAATAATGTGGCATTTACCCTGTCACCAGTTGCCAGATGAGCATCCAGAAGTGGTTCCAAATGTGTTATCTCCCTGCCTACCTCCCTGGCGATCCTCGCAGAATAGTTCATAATCATATCCTCAGTAGGGATCTGAATATTTGTTTTTAACCATCCGTGCCGTTTGTGATAGGCCCATACAACATCCCTGCTGCTATTGACCACTATTTCCTCAAGATAGCCATCGGCAAGTAGATACTCTATATCCCCTAGGCCTATCATATCATTCACAATCATCCTACTCAACATTGCTATATCCTCCTCGGAGGCTTTCTTTAGAACATTAGTTAATTTTTCCTTAGAGTGCTCAAGGAATTTAATCTTTAGCTCCTGGAATCTATCCGGACTCAGTATATTCTGGGTTTCAAGCTGTATCTCTCCAACCAAACTGCGCTTTGTTTCGTCCAATAGAGCTGATGTAATAAAATCGATATCTGGCAAAACCACCTGATAGTGAGCCACATAATCCCCAACATCCAGAATCTTTACTTCAAGTGTCAACTCGCCGAGGGATATATTATAGGAATCTAACTCGGTTGCATACTCCTCCATCCCCTTATCTTTGACCTCTTTAACTACCTCCCCATTTTTTTCCTCTTCATCTGTTTTAGCATCTTTTTCAACCTTTGTCTCTTTTATACTATCCTCCCTCTTATTTATCAACTTAAAATCCATCCTACTAATTAGTTATTAAATTACCAATTTAGTTAATAAATACATTTTATTATACTCATAGCGTTAAATCGGTGCAAAAATGAGAAAATTTTTTATTATTTTTTTCATTCTCAGTGGAATTGTATCTGCAACATTCATCTCAATAACAACCACAGTTTCTACGGAGAGAATAGTCCGGGATAATGAAACACCCGTTAATCTGACAATAGTAAATTCCGGAGATGAGCCGGCATACGATGTTTTGGTATCTTTAATAACCTCAGAAGGTTTAGATTCAAACGAATTATTTCCGGGAAAATTGAATCCAAATGAGCCATATAGCGGGGAATTTAAAATTAAAATCGACGAAAATGTAACCTCTGGAGCATATAATATTGGTGTAATAACAGATTACAAAGATGCAAACGGATATCCATTCTCTGCCATCTCCACATTTTCATTTATCATAAAAGAGCCCACCTTTTCCAGGGTAACAACCAAGATTTCTGAAATTACCCTGGGGGATAAAGAAACTAAAGACTTAAAGCTATCGATAAGGAATTTTGATGATAAACCCCACTCAATTCAAGTAGAACTTTTTCTACCCAGAGAGCTGAGGTCAGATAAAGAAAAGAAAACCCTAGTTATTGATAAAAAATCCGATGAGGAAATTTCCTTCAGCATTTCTTCCTTCGGCGCCCTTCCAGGAAGCAATTATGTTATTTTTGCAACCATAAACTATGAAGAAGAAGGATTGCACTATTCCTCTTCCTCCAGCGGAATCATACATGTCGTAGAACAGAAAGGATTTGATATACCCTCGTGGATTCCCATTGCCATTGTAATACCCTCATGGATTTCGATAGCTGCTGTGTTAATACTAATTTTAATCTTTATCCTGTATCAATTCAGAAAATGAAATTGAAAATAGAAAGTACTGTGAATCTAGTAGTAATGCTTGGAATCTTCTGGTTCTTACTCAATTTTTTTACCCCAGATCTTCTTTTCTCTGAGACCATTACTACTGGAGGGGATACTGCCTCTCATTACTATACTGCAGAATATCTCAAGGACTATTTATTGCCTAAAGGAAAGACAGCAGGGTGGTGCCCCGGCAATTATGCCGGTTTTCCAATGTTGCAGTTTTATTTTCCGTTACCATTTCTATTGATGGTATTTCTAAGCTATATAATCCCCTTAGAGGTAGCGTTTAAACTAGTTTCCGTTCTCGGGGCATTTCTTTTGCCAGTAACTGCTTTTTTCTGCATGAGACTGATGAGATTCAAATTCCCGATGCCGATAATTGCAGCTATATTCACATTACCGTTTTTATTCATGGAGGCAAACTCTATGTGGGGAGGGAACATTCCAAGTACATTAGCTGGGGAATTTTCCTATAGCATCAGTTTATCCCTAACAATACTATTCTTTGGCACTATGTACCGGGGCACGACATCTGAAAGATTCTGGCTCTGGAATTCCA
>JGI24422J19971_10000043_pt1 | contig 52344 bp, 49 predicted proteins | sample DeeMarSWOR152_54_FD_19971 | JGI IMG/M metagenome (IMG submission 19971) | reverse complement strand
CCTCATAAGCTCAGGCCCGGGTATCTCCATGACATTTACCACATCGCAGTAGCCCAGCTTCTCGTCGTACTTGGTGGTGCCAAAATACACCCCATTATCAAAGGCATGGTTTATGGGGCGCATGAACTTTGGGCCCCTGAGGGTCATAAAGGTAGAGCCCTCGATGGCCCTGGCTATCTTGTCCTTGTCGAAGCTCCCGGCCTTTTTGATCCCTTGCATCAGGGTCATGACCTTATCATAGTGCTGGCAGCCACCCAGCGCAGGCAGCCTGCCCCGCTTTGGCACGTATGCCTTTTCAAACTCCTGGTAATAGGGATTCTGGTTCTTGCGGTTGGTCCAAAACTCGTTATCGGCCTCGACGGTAATGCCCGAAGGGATATCCTTCCCGGCTTCAGCAATCTCATCGTGGTGCACCCAGGAAAGCATGTGCATCCTATCCAGCAAACCATATGCTGCAGCCTGCTTCGCGAAACTGATGAAGGTGGTGCCGAATATCCAGGTTACCACAAGGTCCGCTTTCTTAGCCAGCATCCCTGTAATATAGGATCCGAATTCCAGTTCTTCCAGCGGTGGATAGAAGTGGCCGAGGCACTTGATCCCAGGCTTTAGCTCCTTTACCTTCGCCGTGAAGGCCTCGGCATTCTCATGGCCCCAAGAGTAATCCGGTGCAAAGGTAACAAAGCTCTTAATCTCCTTCCAACCCGCCACGTATTTGGCTAAACCAAAGGCCTCCTGATACGCAGTGGGGCCCACTATGAAATAGTAAGGGTACATCAGCTCGTTGAGCATTTCCATTACCTGCCCTTGCTGGGCAAAGGCCAATAGGCCATGCTCCTTACATAAGCGGAGCTGAGGTATTTGGCAAACATTGGGCGGTGATAGAAGAAAGGCATCAATCTTTTCGCTAAATATGAGTTCTTTAAGCAACCTCACCCCCTCGTCCGGATCGAGTTTGTCGTCACGGATGATAAGTTTAACAGGGCGCCCCAGGATGCCGCCCCGGGCATTGATCTGCTCAGCGGCCACTTCGGTGCCTGCCTTGCAGCTCAGCGCAAAATCCGCATTAACCCCGGTCAGGTTAAGGGATACGCCAATCTTGTAAGGCTTATTGGTCTCCCTGCCGAATGCTAGAGACGTCAGGCCAACGGTTATTATCAGACAAAGAAAAATGAAAGTTATTCTCTTCATTGTTTACTCCTCCCTTAAATTACGTTAAAACAAATAGCAAACCTCAACTCCCTGCCTGTACTCCTCACCTCCTTTCTTACCTCGGGTTTTGAAAGGCGTTGCCATCCCTGTGATTGCGAAGCAATCCCTGGCTCACCCTAGCCCGTATACAAATACAGTGGTGGAAAAACAGGCATCCAGTTCCGACAGAAGCAATTGCATATTCAAACCACATCGCTCCCGGGCGGGCTTTCAAGGCTGTAGATGTCATCCCTGTTTCTCATATCTGTCTGGTTGCAAGATGCATTGTCATCAAGAACCTTTCTTTCCTTAGCTTTTTCCTGTGCAGTATCGAAATTTATATCGCTTATAATAAGAGATGCCCCCTCCGATGCTTATAGCCTGGAGACCTTTGAATTTCTCATAAAACGCTTGAACTAATCTTCTCTATCAAATTTGTGCGAAAAATTGTTATCTAATATCTTATGTATTGAGTCTTTTTTATGGAATCGTTGTTCTATAAATAATATCCATTTTGGCGCAAGAAATATTCCCAAAGAAAGATATTGTCAATGAGGTAATTCACTCAAAAATAATAAAATCACACCCATTCATAAATGGGCATGGTTTTCCTTTGGCGCTTATTCCCTATCCTATTAAGCGGAAATACCCGCTCAAACCCTTTGTAATTATTCTCTGCCCTTTTCCCTTGTCTGGAGATGTCTTTTCTCCAGGGCGAGGCCGAAAAGATTAGCTTTGATCCCCTAAACAGAGTAGATGCCAGCCCGGCTAGATAGCATACGCATCCTTCATACTATATAGAGCCAGAATGCCACAGAGGTAGGGCTTTTGGCATAGCTGGACATCGTCTATAGTGTAATTCCTTCCCTGCAATAGATCACGGTCAGCGCTGGTATAACTGACCATCAGAATTACGTTGCGAGTTTTTTCGACAAATTTGTAGGATCTTTGATAAGCTGTTATTAAAAAGCGTTTTGGTTTCCCAAGCCTAAAGCGAATACTCATGTTTTTTCATCAGGTTAGGGGACCCGTAACATAATACCAGCAAGGGGAAAAGGCATCAGTTCCCTCCTATACGCGATATGTTGCTCTTGGGCTAATCTATTTTTGAAGAAAAACATGAGATAAAATAGTTTGATTATCAAGTGATTTCAAACGGATATTTGATATTTTTGGAAATTTCTAATGTTTACCTATTAAGGGGATATTTAAAAAACCTGAATAGGTTCTTTTAATCTGTAAGAAAGGCATCTATTGACAATTTTTGGCAGTTTATGCAAAGATTTCGCTTAGTACATCTATATCTTAATTACGATGACGCATTTAATTAGTCATTAGTAAGGGCCCGGGAGCTATTTTTTCCCTGGATGCCCCAACCGATAATTCACAGATTGATCGACCTGCTGCTTAACGCCAAAAATACGTCAACGAATTTACGAGTTAAAGCACTTAGCGATTGATTGCACGACCCCCTTGCCCGCTACCTGTGATACCTGCGGTTTTATCTCTAGATTTCATGTTCCGATCCCCATAAGATGTTTATCGTAAACATGCACTGACCAAGCCCATCTAAACCCTTTGGCTTACCACGCCATCCAGCCCCCATCCATCGGCAGTATTACGCCGTGGACAAAATCCGACGCTGGTGAGGCCAAAAAGACGGCAGCCCCAGCTACATCGTCAGGTACTCCCCACCGACCCGCTGGTGTCCTTGAAGTAATAGATTTTGATCGTTCGGGATCATTTTGAAGGGGCTCCGTCAAATCAGTAAGAAAAAAGCTGGGGGCAAGGGCGTTCACGTTGACCCCCTTGCTCGCCCAGTCATTTGCCAGGGCCCTGGTCAACCCTACGACTCCGTGTTTGGCTGAGGCATACGCCGTTACATTGAGCCCACCCTGAAAGGCCAGCACCGACGCAATGTTGATGATTTTCCCCCTTCCCTTCTTCAACATAATCCGGCCAGCGGCCTGACAGAGGATGAGTGCGGCAGTGAGATCGATCTCTATAGTTGCATCCCAGTCGCTTTCACTATACTCAGCCGCTGGCGATCTCCGGATAATGCCTGCATTGTTAACCAGGATGTTTACATCCCCCATTTCTTTCACTACGGCTGGCACCACATTCCTGGTTTGTTCCCTCTTGGTGAGATCCGCAGGGTGATGCATGTATCGTCTTCCAAGGGCCAAAACAGCCCCTTCAATGCTTTGCTGGGGGCTGCGACTGACCACAGCAATGTCAGCCCCCGCCTCTGCCAAGGCCATGGCGATGGCCTTCCCTATGCCTTTTGTCCCCCCTGTCACCAAGGCAACCTGCCCATCGATACGAAATCTATCCAGAATCATTATGGTGACCCCCTCTGTTTAGAGTAAATCTTTGACTACTTCTTGGGCGATTCTCTCAAAAGCCCGTACTTTTCGATATTTCGATCCGCCATGGCTTGAATCTTGGTTAGTTCAGCCTGACCACGATCGTCGGTGAACAGATGCCTGAATCTTGCCTGGGCCTTCAAACAGTCCGTGACCGGGATCTTCTTAGTAATCCTGCGCACCCCGGTGATTTTCCCATCTTCCATCTCAAAGATAGGAACGAGACCGCAATCGATTCCCATGCGCCCAATCTCCAAGGTCCGTTCNGGAGGAAAACCCCACCCTGAGGGACATGGGGTATCGATTTGGAGATAGCGTGGGCCGTGGAATTTCATGGCCTTTTTCACCTTTTTCTGCAAATCCTTGAGTAAGGCCACAGAGGCTGTGGCCACATATGGGGCACCATGGGCAGCTACAATTGCAGGAAGATCTTTCATCACTTGGGTCTTTCCCAGAGATTCCCTGCCCGCTGGGTGGGTGGTCGTCGCTGCATACATCGGTGTGGCTCCACTGCGCTGACCCCCGGTGTTCATATAAGCCCCATTATCCACGCAGATGTAAAGCACATCATCGCCCCGTTCCAGCATCCCTGATATGGCCCCAAAGCCGATGTCAAAGGTAGATCCATCCCCGGCGATAACTAAAACGCGAACCGAGTCCTGCTTCTGGGCCCTTAGGGCTGCCGCAACCCCGGAGGCAACGGAAGGCCCGTTTTCAAAAAGATGATGAATCCAGGGCACCCCCCATGGGGAGTATCCATAAGGTGATGAAAAAGTCTCAAGACAACCCGTGGGTGTGACCACGATGACATTTTTGCCCGTGGCCTTCAAAATATGTCTCACCACCAAAGCCATGCCACATCCATGGCAGGCCCTGTGCCCCGAGACAAATAGGTCCTGTTGACTCGCGGTGAGCTTGACACTCATAATCATCCTCCTATGCTAAGATAGTCGGGTTAAGACCAACCCACTGGGATTCCTGCAAGGGAACGCCTGAGTTCAGCACCTCCTCTGCTTTTTGAACGATCTCGCCGATGGTCCCTTTGTTGACCTCTCGTCCTCCCAGACCTGCGATAAAGTCGATCACAAGAGGAGAATCCGTTCTTCCACAAAGCTTTGCCTTCAGGTCCATCCCCACAGCCCCTTCGCTCCCCATGGAGAAATTGGCCTCCATGACAGCTGCTACTTTAGCGCCTTTGATGGCATCCAAAATGTCCTCATAGGGAAAAGGTCGATAACACCGGATCTTGACGAGCCCGACTCTTTTTCCCTTAGAACGAAGTTCATCAACCGCGTCCTTGACTGTGCCCACCATGGATCCCATAGCCACCAAGATCACCTCCGCGCCCTCTGTTCGGTATGCCTCGATAAGCCCGCCGTGATCGCGACCGGTAATCCCTGCAAGCTCGGAAAAGACCTCCTTGATCCTCACTTTCCCATGCTGCATTGCCTCCTGTATCGCATACTTGAACTCCATAAGCACATCGTCCTCGGCGTAAGAGCCCCAGGTCTTGGGATCTTTCACATCCAGATAATTGACTGGGCGAAATGCAGGCAGGAAACTGTCTACCTCTTCCTGTTCCATAAAGGAAACCCGTTCGTAGGAATGCGTCAGTATCCAGCCATCCATACAGACCATAACCGGAAGGAGAATTCTCCGGTCTTCTGCAACCTTGAACGCAGCGATATGGGTATCATAGGCCTCTTGGCTACTCTCCACAAAGAATTGAATGACCCCAGAATCTCGAAGACTGATCGCATCTTGGTGGTCCACCTGGATACTGATCGGCGCCGACAGCGACCTGTTGACTCCCGTAATCACAAAAGGAAGACGCAGGCCTGCACTGGCGTAAAGCACCTCCGTCATTAGCAACAATCCCTGTGATGAAGAGGCCGTATACGAACGGCTTGCAGCTGCAGAGGAACCGCTTATGACACTGGCTGCAGAAAACTCAGACTCCACCCTAACGTATTCCGTTTCCAGCTCACCATCCGCGATCATCTTCGCCAGATGCTCCACAATATGGGTCTGAGGGCTGATAGGGTATGCGGATATCACCTGGGGACGGCAGGCCTTGACCGCCAAGGCCACAGCCTCTGAACCTTCTACGACTTTAATAGTACTCATATCATTTCTCCTCTGGGACCATTTCAATGGCGTCTGTGGGGCACTCGTATGCACACAGACCGCAGCCCTTGCAATAGTCATAGTCTATAACATACGTCTTATCCACCACATGAACGGCGTTGTCAGGACAGACCATCTCGCACTGACCGCACGCCTTGCATAGGTCCTCATGAATCACCGGCCTCTGGTCCCTCCAACCGCCAGTCTTATAATCAAGAGAAGATCTTCCCTTGACCACTGATCCAAGCGTAATTCTCATGATCATTCCCCCATCAATCGCCTATAGCTTTCTTCAACGACCTGCGCATTTTTTTCGCCCAACTCACCTGGAAACTTACTTTTCACCGCCCTCATTGCGGCATCCAGGCTTATTTCTTTGGTTACCGCAGCAAAGGCGCCCAGAAGGGCTGTGTTCATGATCGGGCGCCCCAAGATCCTTCGAGCCAAGTCCTCGGCAGAAAAAGCAAATATCCGAAATGATCCCTTCAGGCCCAGTTCCGCCACATCCCTGTCCGTATTTACCAGGATCATCCCACCATCTCTAAGTCCTTCCGTGACATCAAGCTCATCAAGAATAGTAGCATCCTGTACAATCACGTAATCCGGCTCATTCACGCGACTTCGAAGCCGGATCGGTTGGTCACTCAAACGAAAAAAGGCCATGATGGCCTTACCCCTCCGCTCCCCACCGCCTCCGAGAAAAGGAAATGCCTGGCCGTACTTCCCATCCTCCAAGGCCGCAATGGCCATGAACTGGGCAAGGACAAGAGACCCCTGCCCCCCTCTTCCATGAATGCGGATCTCTTTCATTGAACCCCCCTGGCTAAAATACCATAGCGGTAAATTTCATACTATGAAACACCATTCCACACAATCTACAAAAAAAAGAGCTTTACCATTGCATTTCAGCTGAAACCTTCTCTGCCTTCTCCACCACCAATCTCCTTAATTCATTACCAATCCGCTCCATGGTCATGGTGAAGATAGAACCCGTGATGCTGATGGCTGCTACAATCTTTCCCCCTGCCCTTACAGGGGCAGACACACATCGGACCCCCTCATAGTACTCTTCATCGTCAATTGCATATCCCTCTATTCTGGNCTTTTCCAATTCCTTCAACAGTTGAGCCATACTNGTTATAGTATTCTTACCGTAAGTCTTGAGCGGCCTGCTGTGATAGATTTCCCTGATCTCCCTGGGTGACAGTTCCGAAAGCAGCACCTTTCCCCCGGCAGCGGCATGCGGCTCGGTACTAAAACCGATGTAGGTGGCCAACGAGAGCCCTCCAGGTTTTTCGATCTTCTCAATGTAAATAACCTTTCCACCTCTCAAAATGGCGAGATGAACGGTTTCATTACATTCTTCATGGAGTTTGCGCAAATGCTTACTGGCAATTCTTCGGACATCTATGTTGTCCAATATCACCCTGCCAATAGATAAGAATCTAAAGCCCAGGCAATACTTCTTAGTTTCTGCACTCTGGGCAACATAATCATACGGGAGAAAGGTAGCCAAGACATGGTGGATGGTGCTTTTTGGAAAACCAAGCATATTGCTCATCTCCATAAGGCTTAAACCCTGAGGGTTTTTGCTCAATAGCTCGATAATCTGCAGGCTTTTGTCAAGGGTGGTTAGCTTCATCTCTCACTGTATATTGTTTCATATAATGAAACTATATTGAAGATATATTAATAGAGATTTTTGTCAAGGGTTTTTTTGGCCAACAGGAAATTTCCTCNCCTACCTCCTCTTGAATTGTTGAATGGAAAGTAGTAAGATCGAGGGCAAAATGAAAACAAAACAGATTTTTGAGGCCTATAATAGGCAANAGAGTAGCCCAGTTGATACATTGAGGTACTGCCCCAGATGCAGTGCACGTGGTCATGTAATATCCTCTGGTAAACACAACAGGCTTAGGTGCCCAAGGTGTGGTTTTGTTCTATATCAAAATCCATCTCCAGGAGTAGTAGTTCTAATCGTTGACGATGATATGATATTATTAGGAAAGAGGGATAAGAAGGTCTTTATGGGAGAAAAATGGGGTCTCCCTGGTGGATTTATAGAACTTGATGAAGATTTCTTATCAGCAGCCCATAGGGAAATAATGGAGGAAACCGGTCTGTCTATAAAGATCATCTCTATTATCAGTGTTGTTTCTAATTTTCTTTCACCTGGATTACACACCTTAGTCATTGTGCTACTAGCCGAGAAAATAAGCGGCACCTTAAGACCAGGCAATGATATGGTAAGATTAGAATGGTTCCCCCTTTCAGGGCCTTTTCCTGCCATGGCCTTTGAGGCAGATGAACACATAATTAACAGATACTATAAAACAAAAATACCCGGCACACCGGTAGACCCCCAGTTTGCTTCCCTTTAAGTGAGAGAAGAAAATACCACCATGAATTGTGAAATAGTGACTATCGGCAGCGAACTCTTACTTGGCCACATAATAGACACCAATGCATCCTATCTCGCTCGGAAGCTCAATCTTATTGGGGTTAACATAGCCTTTCACACCACCGTAGGAGACAATTACATTCAAATAAGGGATGTCCTTTACAGGGCAGCGAGGAGAACCGATCTCGTCATAACTACTGGTGGCATTGGGCCTACAGAGGATGACCTCACAAGAGAGGTGGTCGCAGACCTGGTGGGGGCTCCCCTTACATTCAACGAGGAGTTGATGATTCAGATCGAATCAATTTTTAAACGTGCTGGCTTCACGATGCCAGAAAACAATAGAAAACAGGCTTATGTGCCCGATGGTGCCATTCCTATCCCCAATGAAATAGGGACTGCTCCTGGATTTATTGTAGAGAATGAATCAAGGCTGATTATTTCCCTTCCTGGCGTACCAAAAGAGCTAATACATCCTAAACAAGGAGGTAGTTCCTTACCTGAAGAAACGTTTTCGCCTCGATCAGGAATCGATTACCTCCAGGGTTCTGAAGGTAACCGGTATAGGTGAAAGCAAGGTAGATAGCCAGATAAATGATCTTATTGCTGATAATACCAATCCAACTGTTGGCATTCTGGCCTCACCAGGTGATATAAGTATCATGATAACGGCCTATGGGAAAAGCGCACAGGAGGTTGAGGATCTTATCCAGCCAATCGAACAACAAATCAGGTCACGCCTGGGAATTAATATATATGGTGCTGACGAAGATACCCTCGATGGGGTAGTCACAAACCTCCTAAATAAAAGGGGGGATACCCTAAGTGTTTTGGAGACCTTTTCAGGAGGGGAACTGACAGTGAGACTAAGAAGGACCGCATCATCCCCACTATATAAGAGTATCGTGGTAGGAAAAAGGGAGCAGATTCTCCCTTTGTTAGATAGAAAAGGTCATACTATTGATTTTAATAAGGAGACAGCTGAGGCCCTGGCCAAAGAAATAAAGGATAAGGGAAATAGTACAATCGGCTTAGCTCTCTTAGGAACAATAAAGGCAACTGACAAGGGGTATGAGGTAGATGCCCATGTCGTAGTTTCTGGTAAAGATGTTAATAGGAGCTACCACTGGAAAATGGGTGGTGATATCCCTACCCTTCAGAGCAGGGGTGCCACCACAGCTCTCAATACCTTGAGGTTAGCCCTGATTTTAGGAGGTGATCAAGATGATACGTCAACCAGCAGTGGCCAATCAATTTTATCCAGGAAGGGAACAGGATCTTGAAAAAGATATTTCCACCAGGATAAAAGAGGGCCAAAAAAAGGAAAAGGTCCTGGCCCTGGTATCTCCCCATGCCGGTTACATGTACTCAGGCAATGTTGCCGGGGCTGTCTACTCCGTGGCAGAGATTACCAAGGATGTAATAGTTATGGGTCCTAACCACCATGGTGTTGGGGCACCATTTGCTGTTATGGCACATGGGAAATGGAAGATGCCAGGGGGTGATGTCACAATAAATGAAAAACTCGCCAGCCTTCTGATTGAAGAATCCAAGCGGTTAAGTGACGATAGTCAGGCCCATATAAAAGAACACTCTGTAGAGGTGCAATTACCATTTATTCAGTATCTTAAACCGGATGTTGAGTTCGTTCCTGTTGTTCTTGAGAGAGCCGACTTTGAGACGTGTGAAGAGATAGGTATGGCCATAGCCAGGGCTATAAAAAAATATGGTGAACCCGTCCTTATTATAGCGAGCACGGACATGACTCACTATGAACCCCAAGAAATGGCCAAGCACAAGGACCAGTTAGCAATAGAGAAGATCCTCTCCTTAGATCCAGCTGGTCTCTTAGATACAGTTAGCAGGAATAATATATCTATGTGCGGTGTAATACCAACAACAATAACCCTGGTGGCAGCCAAGCAACTGGGTGCAACTAAGGCAGACTTAGTAGACTATGCAACATCAGGAGATGTCAGTGGAGATTATAGCTATGTTGTGGGCTACGCTGGATTTATCATCCAGAAATAGCCTTACTAAAAACTTTAATAAAAATAATTAACTACTCAATATTACTGGATCATCTTCTGTTCCGCAATATCCCTCCTATATCTCTTCACAAGGGTTCCACAGGAAAAATCAAAATATGCCCATTAGAACTAATGCCTGACTTCAATCCGATCAACCAGATCAAGAGCAGACGCAAGGAATGGGTCCTTGAACCTAACCTCAAGGGCAGATCGGAGCATCTCAAGGCTGATCACTTTGTTGAGTTTAGCCAGGATAGAAAGCGCAGCAAGGGCCCAGTCATGGGCCTTAATCCCCTGGCCTTTCAGGTCCACCCGATGGATTCTCGCATTGCAGGACGGCACTTCAACACCATGGGCCTGAATGACCAGGGTCTCCTTATCAAGCTGGTCAAAGAGATATCTTCGCCGGGCAACCCCTTCCTGGCTCAGGGCCATGAGAATAGCAGGACTCCCTATGCCGGTAAAGCCAATCTCTTCTGGAGATAGGATCACCTCGGTAATAGAAGGGCCCCTCAGTACGGTAATATCGTACTCATTTTTTTGAGTTACCTTCAGTCCTGCGGTCAGACCCGCAAAGCACAGGATCTCTCCAGCTGTTATTATCCTCTGGCCTGCACCACCAAGGATGATCACCTCCTGTCGACCCGGTTCAGGGGGGCTGAATTTTGCCTCAATCTTGGCCGGTGGTGAAACAGGTTTCTGGCTGGCAGCCAGATCTCTATAGTGCTGGCCATATTCCTCTCTAACGTTTTCGGCCACAATTCCTTGTCTAGGTGGCAACTTGCCAAGGGCCTCCTCAATGAGTTTCGGCGTCAGTTTGTTGCGTCTTGTATAACGCCCGGTACAAATCCCCCATATATCGATCACGGAAAACCCTCTGTAGCCAATAGCTCTCTGTATCTCCTCTGCCAGATCCTTCCTGTAGCTTGAACACCGGGTGACATACGCGGCTCCTGCCGAAGAGGCCACCTGGCAAGCATCCAGCGGGCGCTCAAGCCGGTTAAGAAAACCTGAACCCACAAGGGCCTCCGGAGGGGTCGTTGGTGAAAACTGCCCACCGGTCATCCCATAGTTGAAGTTATTTAGAATCAACAGGGTCAAATCAAGGTTCCTGCGGCAGGCACTGAGAAAATGCGCCCCCCCTATTCCCAGACCGCCATCACCCATGGTAACTACAACCGTCAACTCAGGTCGGGCCATCTTCAGACCTGTTGCATAGGTCAGTGCACGACCATGAAGACCATGCAGGGCATGAGTATGATAAAATGTGTCAAAAAGTCCTGAACACCCAATATCACTCACAATAGCGATCTGATTACCTCTCAGACCCATACCCTGGAAGGCCTGATCAAGGGCATGGGTAATTCGTTCATAGGAGCAACCCGGGCAAAACACCGGTGGTCTGCTGTCATTTAACAAACTATTCATCGGCTATGACCTCCTTGATCTGGCGAGGGGTAATGAGAGTGCCATTCATCTGACCAAAAAAATCCACCTTTTTGTCTGACAGGACACGCGCTATTTCCCTTACATACTGCCCTAGGTTCATCTCCACGACAACCACACGTTTTNCATTCTTGGCCTTATCCCTGATCAAGTCCTCAGGTACAGGCCATAGGGTCTTGAGCACGAGGAGGGAAACAGGTTTTCCCTCGCTTTTCTGCTCTTTGAAAACCTCTCTTGCCGCACGAGCACTCACGCCATAGGTGATAACCAGTGTGTCTGCATCATCCTCAATGTGGGCTTCATAGAAAGAAAACTGGCCCCTAGCCGCGAGCAGCTTTCTTTTCAGTCTATCCCGAATCTTAGCAATCTCATTGAAATCGGTCGTGATGTAGCCGTCAGGGCCATGCGTAGAAGAGGTTTGACGCACAAGAACCTCACCGCCCATAGGTAGAAAGTACGGTACCATACGGCCAGAAGAAACTCCAAAGGGGAGAAAGGGCTCTCCAGGAGGAGGAGCTGCACGATCCTTTATGTTAGGCATTTCGAGTGCATCAAGATCGATACTCTCTTTGGTCATCCCGATCTCCTTATTCGATGCAATGAATACCGGGCATCTGAACTCCTCGGCAAGATTAAAAGCATGTACTGTCAGAAAAAAGCAGTCCTTAACATCCACTGGGGCCAGCACAATTACCGGCAATCCCCCACTGTGGCCCCAGCGTAAAAAGTTGATATCCCCATCTGCGCCACGAGTGGCTGAACCGGTTGAAGGACCGAGCCTCTGTACGTCTACAATAACAATTGGAATCTCGCTCCCAACAGCAAAGGAGATATTTTCAGTGAACAGGCTCAGGCCTGGGCCTGATGTCGCTGTCATCACCTTCATCCCGGCCATGGATGCCCCCAGGCAGAAACCGATGGAGGCAATTTCATCCTCACCTTGAAGACAGATGCCTCCCTCAGGGGGCAGAAACTCCAGCATTGTAGCAATAAGCGGACTGGCAGGGGTAATCGGGTATCCGGCACAGAAGCGGCACCCCGAAGTTATAGCCGCCCGCGCAATTGCCTCGTTACCATCCATAAGACAAAAAGCCATTCTGGTACCTCCATATTTGATCGTACAGTCCTGAGAAATCCCTGTACTCACCAAACCTCCCTGGCTTTCACAAAGTGTGCCAAGAAATTGGGCGAAAGGATTCCTCTTTTCTCAATATTTGCTGTTCAAGATTTTGTGACCTTCACCAAGGATGAGGGCTGCAGTGGCGCTGAAGCACTGACCTACAGAGATCAACGGGATGATAGATATTGCCCTCCATGGTTATGGAGGTTAAACCACCTATGGTAGATGTGCGGGCCACTTGTCCACAGGTCATGCCCCAGCACATATTGTTGGCACAGATCACCTATAAATCAATATCTCGGCGTGCAACATGGATGAGATGCTACCCTCCAAGGGGGACTAGATCTCCGGCCCACCAATGACCTCAGTAATATCCAGCGCCTCACTACCGGAAAAGTAGTAGGTTCTGGCAGAAACGACGCTGCCTATTTCTTCAAACCTCATAGATGATAAGGACCTCTCCTTCTGGATGAGGGCAGTAGCATAAAGGAGTTTGTGTGTCAATGAAAAAGGTATCCCAAGACGACAGGCAGACTTGATCCAATCTTTGGAAGGCTTATCGGGGAAGCCCCTTTGTCGATCGCTGGATGGAGCAGACTCCATCGTGGTGGAAAGGTCTTTGTGCTTTACATATTGACCATACAAGGATATCTTAACGAGATAGTCTTTTCATCTGAACGAGGGGGTCAAATGGCTAATTCAAAAAAGGATTCTGATAAGGGCTGGGGCTCGGAAATCGAAGAGCTTCGCCTGCGTGAGTCTTTGGCTTCTCAGATGGGTGGACCGGAGAATTTGGAGCGTCAACGCGCTGCCGGTCGGTTGAACGTGAGGGAAAGAATCGACAAACTGCTGGATAACGGCACTTTCCATGAAACCGGCACCATCACCGGTATCCCGAGTTATGAAGGAGATCGCCTCGCCAAACTTTTTCCTTCAAATTTCATTATGGGTACAGGCAGGATTGATAATCGACGAGTGGTGGTGGGGTGTGACGACTTCACCATTCGCGGTGGCGCTGCCGATGCCGCAATCGGACGCAAGGCCTCCTATGCGGAGCGGATGGCCCTCGATCTCCGTCTGCCCATGATCCGTCTTATTGAGGGAACTGGAGGGGGCGGTAGCGTTAAATTTTTGGAGACAATGGATCGCACCTATGTGCCGGCCAATCCGGCTATGGAGATTATGGAAGAGCTGCTTTCCACGGTCCCGGTGGTGAGTGCGGCCCTTGGACCGGTAGCCGGGCTTGGTGCGGCCCGGGTTGTTTTTTCCCATTTTTCGGTAATGCCCAAGAAAACGGCCCAGGTCTTTGTGGCCGGGCCTCCTGTTGTCGAAGCAGCAACTGGTCAAAAGATTGGCAAGGAAGAACTTGGTGGCTCACATATCCATGCCTGTGGCTCCGGGGTGGTGGATAATGAGGTTAACTCCGAGGAAGAGGCCTTTGGACATATCCAACGCTTTCTTTCCTATATGCCAAATTCGGTCTACGAGATTCCTCCAGTGATGGAATCAAAAGATCCACCTGACCGCCGGGAGGAAGCGCTCCTTAACATCATCCCCAAAAACAAACGGCGTCCGTACCCGGTACGCCGCATCCTTGAGCTGGTCCTTGACAAGGGAAGCTTTTTCGAGATTGGTGCGAAACAGGGGCGTCCGGTCGTCACCGGACTCGCTCGCCTTTCCGGGCGACCTATTGGCGTCATGGCCAACGACCCCAAGTTTCTCGCCGGAGCGATCAATGCTGCTTCGGCTGACAAAATGGTCCGCCTCATAGATATGTGCGACACCTTCCATCTGCCAGTCGTCAATTTCGTTGACAATCCCGGGTTCATGATCGGGGTTGAGGCGGAAAAACAAGGCACAATCCGCTTTGGCGCCCGCTATATATTTGCCGTATACCAGGCCACTGTCCCGTGGTGCTCCATCATCCTGAGGCGTGTTTTCGGGGTGGCCGGTGCGGCCCACGGTAACCATTCGCTCTTGAATTTGCGTTACGCCTGGCCCTCGGGAGACTGGGGATCTCTACCGATCGAAGGCGGTGTTCAGGCGGCCTACAAGCGCCAAATACAAGCATCGGAAGACCCCCAGACCCTTAGGGGGGAAATCGAAAGGCGTCTGTCCGCTGTGACCTCCCCCTTCCTTACAGCCGAGATGTTCGGCATTGAGGAGATCATCGATCCTCGCAACACAAGGCCTTTGCTCTGTGAATGGATCGAGACTGCGTATCGATTGCTTCCAAGCGAACTGGGGCCGAAGAAACGAGGAATGCGGCCATAAATCAAATCAACAGATACTGTGCCCTGATGCCTGGCGCAGAACCCCGGACGTGAGCCCATGGGTGCCTACTTTATTGATAACACTCTTTGAGGACTTCCAAGATCCGATCTTGACTGATCGGTGAGGGATTGGTGGCAAGATTGACCACATCCTTGGATGCATAAAATGCAATCTTTTTCAGGTCTTTCTCTAATACTCCAAGATCTTTCAGGCGTGTGGATATATTCAGGTCGCCATAGAGCTTCAGGAGGACTTTCTCCAGATCGTCAGAGCGATCCAGCGCCCAGGCCAAATCTGAAAATGTTTTTTGGCAGCCTCCCTTATTGGCCCTGACAAAACAGAGGAGACCTATCGTTGCCGCTTTTCCATGGGAAATATGATAATGCGCACCGAGCACATGGGTGATTGCATGACCGATGCCAAGGCCTTTCGCAAAAGACAGTCCTCCGTAAATGGCCGCCATGCACATATCCGTCCTGGCATCGATATCTTCCCCATTCTTATAAGCGGCCCTCAGGCTCCGACCGATCAATTTCACACCATAGAGGGCCAGTGCCTCATAATAGGGATGATAGGGAAAAACCAGTCCTACATAGCCTTCAATACAGTGGGCCAAGGCGTCAATCCCTGACTCCACGGTTAGTCCTGAGGGCATGCTCTTACATAAATTGGGGTCAACCACGGCCAAGCTCGGGATCAGAAGATCGCTCATGATGATGAACTTTACGTCTCTCTGCTTATCAGTGATAACCGCATATGGATTGACCTCGCTACCGGTCCCTGAGGTCGTTGGGATACAGATTACCGGCGGTAGAGGGGGCTTGATTTTTGCGGTGCCTCCCACTATGCTTTCGTATTCCGTTAAGACTCCAGGCTGAGATACCCTCAGGGCAATCGCCTTGGCCAAATCCAGTGAACTCCCTCCCCCCATGGCCACGACCCCATGGCATCCTTTTGTGTGGTAAAGTTGAGCTGCCTTCTCGACTTCATCGATTGGTGGGTCAGGCTCCACTTCAGAGAACACAACCGAGGCGATTTCGCTGTTTTCAAGAATCCCCTGAGCTTCATCCGTTCGTCCCAGCCTCTTCATGACCGGATCCGCTACCAGAAAAACCTTCTTTAATTTGAGCCTTTTCACCCGTTCACCCAGCCTTAGGATGACACCAGCTCCAAATAGCATGGGTGGCAGAGAAGGGAAACGAACTTCCCAGATCCTCTCCGGTTCCCTGAAGGCCTCCAGCCTCTCCCAGAGGCTGTCCAAATCGGGGTCTTCCACATCGAATACATGATTTGTCGGAGGCAGTGCCTCGGTTCGAACAAAGCTCGGGTAACGCGCATGGATTTTGCTGAACTCAGCGCCCTCATTAAACCTAAGCTCATCCTTTAAGGTTTGCTTTCCTATTTCAACAACATTGTCAGGTGTCAAGCTCAGCCCATAACGGGCATTCAGCAACTCCGCAAGGAACCCATAAAGTGAGGCCTGTCCTCCCGGGATGGAATTGATGCAATACTCCAAGGTGTCGCACGTGGCCGCCTGAACCTGAAACCTCAGGGAGTTCGCTATCTGCCCATTCTTTTGAAGCGGGATTCGGTAGGTCAGCCCTGCGGTATGGTCCGCTCCCATAGGGCTTGTGGCATAGGTGACACCAACCCCTTTCACAGCCCTCGGATCATGACCAGGAATCGCCTGCCCTTTGAAAGCAGGAACCCGGCTGACGTTCAAGGCCTTAGCCGTGCTCACCACACCATCTGCTAAGGTCTTGCCAAACTCGCTTCCCAACTCGATCTCCTTCAGAAGTCCTATCGCCGATTCCACATCACCCATCTTCATCCTTCCGGCGCTGGCTGCCACACCAAGGCAACTCCCTATTTCTATGAGATCCATACCCAAGTCATCACACATGAATTTCAATCGCCCGATGGCATCTGGATCCGTAATGCCTAAATTCGTCCCCAGTAAAGCTATTGCCTCATATTCATAGGCCGAGGCCAAGGGTTTTGCCTCGGCATCCGGGTAGATGATTGAACACCGAACAACACAACCCGGCATGCAGCCATGCATTTTGCCATCACGTTCGAAAAGTCTTTTCTGAATAATATCACCGCTGACATTCCTAAATTCCTCAGGCCTACCCGTGCAATAGTTATCCCCTGGCATGGTCCCCTGGTTGCTTGAATTGGCAACTGCAAAGGTGGTTCCATATCTTGAGAAAAATCCACAGCCGACGTCATGTCTGATAGTGTTCACCCAGGATTTGACCGTCTTCCTAAACGAGGCGGGATCAGCGATATCTACGGGTGGCATGCCTGAATCGTCAATGACAATTGCCTTGAGCCCCTTAGATCCCATGAGCGCACCCAGCCCACCTCGGCCGGCATTTCTTGAAGGGTCCCCCAACATATCAGTAAAGGAGACAGAGGCCGCCCTATATTTCCTTTCGCCGCCAACACCTATAGAGATTATAGCCGGTTTCCCGTCGTATTTATCATAAAGCTTGCTCACTAGTCCGTAATTCTTCATGCCCGTATAGTCATCAGCCGGCACTAGCGCGAGTTCATCCTTTGAAATCTGGAGACAGTAAAATTTCCCGTCATCCGCAACACCCTCTACCACAATTGCTCGGATACCCAGCTTATCCAATTTCTGGGCCGCTGGACCGCCGGCGTTCGACTCCTTTATCCCCAGTGTTAAGGGACTTTTCCCACCAACAGAAATCCTTCCCAACTGGGGAGCCATTGTACCAGCCAGAGGGCCGCCAGCAATAATCAGCTTGTTTTTTGGACCAAGAGGATCCGTATCAGGAGGTACTTCTTTGTTCATTATCTTGGCAATCAAACCCCTACCTCCAATGAGCCTCCACTGACTTGGTAGATCCTCATAATCGACCTCCTGCTGCTCCATGTCAACGCGCAGTATTTTCATCTCTGGTCCTTCATTTAAGTAAAGCATCCGGCGCAGACGACCTGGTTTCGCTCATGCCCCATTTACTCGCTATAGACGGCCTGTACCCTTTTGTATCTCACTGAATGTTTTTCCTTTTTTCAGTTCCTCAACAAAGTGCTCCTCTGCCTTTTCGGCTTCTTCTGCCTTTTCCAGGATATCCCGGGCCTTATCTTGAGGAACCACTACAATGCCTGTCTGATCAGCTACAATAATGTCTCCCGGACTAATCCGGATCCCACCGCACTGGACGATACCATTGACTTCGAGGATCTTGATTCGGGTTTTGCCCGTGGTTGGGGTGATATGACGGGAAAACACGGGAAAGTCCAATCCCATAATCTCATCGACGTCTCTACAGCCCCCATCGATTACAACCCCTTCTATTCCCTTAATTTTCGCTGCGGTAGAGGCTAACCCACCCCATGTCGATATCTCCTTGCCTCCATTATCAAAGACAAGAACATCTCCAGGTTTGGCATAATCGATAACCTTGCCGATGGCAAAATCTTCGGTACCATAGGTGCCCAAAACCCCTGAAACCTCTTTGACCGTAACCGCAGGACCAACCAGGCCAGTTCCGTCCTTCAGCGCTCTGAGCCCACAAATAACGCCTTGAAGCCCCATCCCATCCAATATGTCGCCCAACGTGCTCGTTCCAACAGCGCGAAACCCCTCGACTAACTCCCTAGGGGGCTGGTTCCGGTCTTTGATCTCCATGGTCTTCTCCTTTCTTATCAACCTTCCATTGCCTTCATGTTCCCCTGAACAACCTCCATGCCTCTTCTTATGGCCTCCTCGTTAAGGGGGATCAAGTGATGGCGATATTTCGGAATGACCCGTTTGAGCCCCTTACACAGGGAATCCAGCGACATGATTCCCAAAACTTTGACCAGGCCTCCCATAGCAGCCATGTTGGCCACCTGAGGGCTCCCTAACTCAGTTGCAATTTCATTGGCCGGGATCTGGACAATCTTGACATCCCTCCTTCTTGGTGGGGTATCAATAAGCGTCTCGTTGTAAGCCAGCACTCCCCCAATCTTGACCCGGTCCTCGAATTTTGCAAGGGATGCCTGATTCATGGCCATCAAGGCTGTAAAGGTATTCCTGATAGGGGAGCCGATCCTTTGATCGGAAATCACCACCGTGCAATTGGCCGTTCCCCCTCTCATCTCAGGACCATAAGAGGGAAAAAAGGTCACCTCACAGCCCTCATAGATAGCGCCATACGCAAGGAGCTGACCCATAAGCATGACCCCCTGTCCGCCAAAACCTGCTATAAGGATCTCCTCTAACACTGTCTATGCCTTCTTTTGCGGGCTGGAAAAGGTCCCCAAGGGGTAATAAGGTATCACTTCGGAACGGATCCTCTCCATACAACTCACCGGATCAAGCCTCCAATTGGTTGGACAGGCAGCCAGCACTTCTACCAAGCCGAACCCCTCATCCCTGATCTGGATCACAAATGCCTCCCTTATCGCCTTCTTGGCAGCCATTATGCTCTTCACATCGTGGACGGAGGTTCGGGCAATGTAGGATTGGGGAGAGATCAGCGAGAGCATCTCGACCATCCTGATAGGATACCCGCTGAATTCCGGGTCCCGGCCAGAGGGATAACTGGTTGTCTTCTGACCAATCAGGGTGGTGGGTGCCTGTTGCCCACCTGTGGCCCCAAAGACACCGTTATTCACATAGATCACTGTTATTCGCTCGCATCTGGAGGCCGCATGAATGATCTCCCCGGTTCCGATAGCCGCCAGGTCCCCATCACCCTGATAGGTAAAAACTACCGCCTCTGGGCAGGCCCTTTTCAGCCCCGTGGCAACAGCTGGCCCCCGGCCGTGAAGGGCCATAACTATATCACAGTCAAACTGGCGCCAGTTTCTCACCGAGCATCCCGCAGAGGTGATCCCAATTGCCCTTTTCGTGATATCAAGCTCATCCATGACCTCCGCCACAAGTCGGTGGATGGTCCCATGGGAGCAACCAGGGCAATAGGGAAAAGGGATATCGGTCATGGATGCAGGTCTCTTAAAAACAACCTTCATGTGCTCAGAACTGCTCATGGGCAAATCTCTCTGTGTTTATTTCTTGCACCTTTTGATCCGCAATAGTAGCTAGTCTGAATTCCTTGCCTGTAACTAATCTGGCTATTTGACCGAATATGAGGGCTTTTCTTCAGCTCCGAGGCTCCCGGCCTGGTCTTTTCAGCGACTTATCTACGGGGGACTCTTCCCCCTCCGCATTGCCCCGACATGTCGGGGCCTGCGGTTTCCCCCGCTGATAAGCCACGAAAAGACGGCGCCCTCCCGCCAGTCACTTCAAAAAAGCCCTCATATCCCGCCTTACCCCGTGACCAGTTATCAATGCCTTATATCATCTGCTCCAGCCTGATGATCTCCCGATAGATTTCGTCAGGGGTAAAGATGTGCCCTCCCCCTACTCCATAGTGGACCACCTTGGCATGAGAGCAAATAGCCAGATGGACATCTTCTACCATCTGTCCATTGTTTGCCTCCACAACCAAAAATCTCTTGGCCCGGGGAAGGAGCTTCTTCAGGGCTTTCTCTGGAAAGGGCCATAAGGATACCGGCCGAAACAAACCCACCGCTATCCCCTTTTCCCGAGCTCTTATCAGGGCGTCGAGGGCGATGCGCCAGGTACTGCCGAAGGCAACCACAACCACCGAGGCGTCATCCGTGTAAAGGGCCTCGTGACGCTGCTCTTTCTCTCTAGCCTCCTGATACTTTTCCTTGAGCTTCACGTTCCAATCGATAAGCTCTTCGTCCGTATAAGGGGCCACCTTAATCACCTTGCGGGGGTTGTCGCCCTTTCCCTGGACGGCCCATTCTTTTCTCGGGCCCTCGACCTCACGAAGATTCTCCATATCTACCGGTTCCATCATCTGACCGAGAATAGCATCGGAAAGAATGATGACCGGGTTGCGGTAATGATCCGCCAACTCGAAGGCCTGGTAAGTCAACTCGTAAAGCTCCTGAACACCTCCAGGGCCCAGTACCAGGCACTGGTAATCGCCATGGCCCCCACCCCGGGTGGCGAGCCTGTAGTCTGACTGTGCTGAAGCAATCCGCCCAAGACCCGGCCCTGCCCGGCTCACGCAAACCACCACGGCCGGCAGTTGCGCCGCTGCCAAGGCTGTGAGCCCCTCTCCCATCAATGTGAAGCCAGGCCCCGAAGAGGAAGTCATGCATCGTGCTCCCCCAGAGGCAGCCCCGAAGACCATATTGATTCCGGAAAGCTCACTTTCAGTTTGGAGAAATACCCCTCCTATCTCCGGAAGCCTCTTAGCCATGTATTCAAAAAGCTCGTTTTGGGGGGTGATGGGATACCCGAAAAAGCATTGACATCCGGCCCGAATCGCGCCCTCTCCCACTGCCTCATTTCCTCGCATAAGGAGCTTTTCTGACATCAGTTTACCACCCTTCCACAAGGCACATCTCGCCTGGAGGAAAATAGCCCAGCGCCCAGAAAACCTCGCCGGCGAATGGTTATCCTCACCCCATAAGAGGCCAGGCCTAATGGGACCAAAAGGTTCACACATGAGGTATTCATAAGAGATAACCTATTGGGTTTGTCTGATATTTTATTTGATCCTTCGAACCGGATGGTATTCCCCAAAGATCTCTCGTAAGACCCCGCAAATCTCCCCCAGGGTGGCATAGACCTTTACTGCATCAATAAAGTAGGGCATAAGGTTTTCCTTACGCTCTCCTGCCTTACGCACAGCCTCTAGGGATGATTTAACCTTGTCTTGATCCCTCTCTCTCTTGAGGGTTTGAAGTTTCTCTATTTGGATCTTGGCAATCTCAGGATCATACCTGGATAGGGAAATATCCAGATCCTCCTGTACCTCGTACCTATTTACCCCTACTACAATCCTCTCCTTCTCCTCAATCTCCCTCTGGATAGAATAGGCCCTGGAGTCAATCTCCTTCTGCACAAATCCCTTCTCTATGGCCGCCACCGCTCCACCAAGCTCATCAACTTTGCTGATCAATTCCTCTATCTCCCTGATCATTTTCTGGGTCAGGGCCTCTACATAATAGGAACCACCCAATGGGTCTACCGTATCTGTCACCCCTGTTTCATGGGCCAGAATCTGCTGAGTTCTAAGACTCAGGCGAACCGACTTCTCGGTAGGTATTGCCAATGCCTCATCAAAGGAACATGCTGCAATGGATTGGGCACCACCGAGCACTGCCGCCAGGGCCTGGTAGGCCACCCGTACAATATTATTTTCCGGTTGTTGGGCTGTAAGACTTACCCCTGATGTCTGTGTGTGGAAGCGAAGCATCCAGGATCGCGGGTCTTTGGCCTTAAACCTGTAACGAAGGATGTCAGCCCAGACCCTTCTTGCTGCCCTATACTTGGCCACCTCTTCGAAGATCTTACTATGGGTATTAAAAATCCAACTTATCCTGGGAGCAAAGGTATCTATATCCAAGCCTGCCTCAAGACCTGCCTCAATATAGGCAATGGCATTTGAGAAACTAAAGGCAATCTCCTGCACGGCTGAGCAGCCTGCCTCACGCATATGATACCCAGCCACATTTATGGTATTCCAAAGAGGAACATGCTCGCTGCAAAAGCCAAAGCTATCTGTTATAAGTCTAATAGAGGGTTTGGGGGGGAAGATATAGGTTCCCCTCACCGTATACTCCTTTAGGATATCGTTCTGTAAGGTTCCACGCAACTTTTGCGAAGGAATGCCCTGTTTTTCGGCTACGGCAATATACATGGCCAATAGAATAGCGGCCGGGGCATTAATAGTCATAGAGGTAGAAAGTTCATCCAAGGGTAAATCGCGAAAGATGATCTCCATATCCTGGAGGGAGTCTACAGCGACCCCTACTTTGCCGATCTCTCCCTGACTCATAGGGTGATCAGAATCGTAGCCGATTTGTGTGGGAAGATCAAAGGCTATAGAAAGGCCTGTTTGACCCTGTTCCAACAGATATTTATAACGCTTGTTGGTCTCTTCTGCAGTGGCAAACCCAGAATACTGCCGCATAGTCCACGTTCGCCCTAAATACATATTAGGGTGAATCCCGCGAACAAATGGATACTGGCCGGGAAAACCTGAATCTAAAAGATAATCCCCCCCTCCAAGATCATCAGGAGAATATAACACATCTATCGGCTCACCCCAATCGGTCGAATGCCTCTCAACGTGTTTTTTGTTCAAAAAACTCTCTATCCAACGTCCTTTCTCATCCTCGATCTCTTTATATCTGTCTTTCATGCTAACGCAGCCTCTCCTAAATAATAAATGAAATCATTGAGTTCCCTTTTATGTGGACGCAGTATAGGATAAAGCTTCTTGTGCGTCAATGAAAAGTGCACCAGCGACAAACTCCTTGACATCTCCGCCTTTTTGTACAAAGATCCCCGAAGCCAAACTGGAAAGAAACATAGAGAAATGAAAATAGATATCAATTGTGACATGGGAGAGAGTTTTGGGCGTTACAAGCTGGGACTCGACGAGGAGGTCATTAAGTTGATCAGTTCGGCCAACGTGGGCTGTGGCTTTCATGCGGGCGATCCTCATGTCATGAGAAAGACCGTGGATATGGCCAAGCAACATGGCGTCGGCGTGGGGGCCCACCCTGGACTGCCAGACTTGCTGGGCTTTGGTCGGAGGGAGATGAAGGTCTCGCCCGAGGAGTTGAAAGACTATTGCATCTATCAAATTGGTGCCCTAAAGGCGTTCGTCGAAATTGCCGGCATGAAACTGCAACACGTCAAAATGCATGGGGCATTGCTCAACATGGGCTTAGCCAATGAAGAACTGGCCGTGGCCATGTGCGAGGCCACCAAGGATATCAACCCGGACCTGATCTGGGTAACTTTCTCCGGCATTCGCACGGTCGAAATCGCACGGAGCATCGACCTCAAGGTCATTCAGGAGTTTTATGCGGACCGGGCTTACAATGCCGACAAAACCCTGGTGTCCAGAAAGACTCCAGGGGCAGTCCTAAAGGACCCCCAACAGATCAGCGCACGCATCAACCAGTTGATTGAAACCGGCACCGTGACCACCTTAGATGGTCAACCCCTGAAGTTAGCGTACGATTCCATATGTGTGCACGGAGACACCCCCGGTGCATTGGAAATTATTCGGACCATCCGGGGCATAATGGCAGACCACAATATTGCCATTAAACCCATGGCTGAACTGGTTTGACCAACTCCACCGGTCTAGCCTTGATCAGGGCCCCGAGAGACCTTGTGTCGGCCACTTGGGCTGCCCTTGAGTTTCTGCTGTTTTATCATTGCAATACGATAGCGTCCACCCGCCCTGACGTCCGCTTTTCCGTGGAACGTGGTCCGCACCTATTAAGTTAGACAAATTGATTCATTTTCCGATGGACGAGAAATATCCTATTATCAAGCCAGTTGGAGAAGACTCCATCCTAGTCGAATATGAGGCCGAGGTGAGTCCTGAAATCAATCTCAAGGCCCGACAACTGGCCTTTGGCCTGGAACAGGGCTCATTTCCGGGATTGAAGGAAGTCATCTCGACCTATCGTGCTGTGATGGTCTATTTTGAACCGTTTCGAGCCGATGTTGACACCGTTCAGGGATTCATCAAACAAGTCAATGCCAACCTGGTGGAGATCGAGTTGCCGGCGCCGAGGCTATTTCGCATCCCAACCGCGTACGGGGGAACCCATGGCCCTGACTTGAACCGCGTGGCCGAACACACCGGTCTTGCTCCAGATGAGGTGATCCGTTTTTTCTCTGCCCAGGCCTATCTGGTTTACTTTTTGGGCTTTATATGTGGTTTAGCGTACATGGGCGGGGTGCCCGAAGCCTTGGACGTGCCCCGGCTTTCTTCGCCGCGGGCATCCGTGCCCGGCGGTTCTGTAGGCTTTTCCGGCCCGCAGGCCAACATCCTACCCGTGGACTCACCGTCGGGTTTTAACTACATTGGCCGCACTTTCGTCACGATGTATGATCCACACGAGTTCCCGCCCACACTCATCAGACCGGGCGATTACATCCAGTGTCAGGCTGTGTCCGACCAAGAGGCCAGGTTGGCAGGAGAAAGGCATCTGGGAGAGTTTATTGAAAGCTTTCAAGGTAATTAGCCCCGGCATTCAGACCACGGTCCAAGATCTGGGCCGCTCGGGTTTGCTGAAATACGGCATACCCACATCCGGCGCCATGGACCAGCGCTCTTTTGTGATCGGAAATCTTCTACTGCGAAACCCGGATAACGCCACCGCACTGGAAACAACCCTTCAGGGACTCAAGCTCCAGGCCTTGGCGAGAGTTACCATCTGTATTACCGGCGCCGATTTGGATCCTTGGCTGAATGACCAGCCCGCACACCAGTGGACCACCTTCACCATGAAAGAGCACGACATACTTCACTTCAAAAAGCGGAAGAAGGGTCTTCGGGCTTACGTGGCGGTGCAGGGGGGGTTCGACGTACCAGAGGTGCTCGGATCGCGGTCAACTTTTGTCCGGGGTCGCATTGGTTCCATTCTCCGTGGGGGGGGAAGCTTGCGCATTTGCACCTTTGACTCCGAGGTGCCGGAAAATATCCTGACCCTGCCCCAAGAATACCGTCCTGATTTCAATCGAATCGACCCCATTCGGTTGCTGATGGGACCCCAGGAGGATTATTTCACGCCTCGGGGCATTGCTACGCTCTTGAATTCAACCTATCGGATTAGCCCTCAGTCCGACAGGCAGGCCTGCCGCACCGATGGTCCAACCATCGAAATCGCAAAAGGACCTGGAATCATAAGCGATCCCATCCCTTTAGGTGGAGTTCAGGTGCCGGGCGACGGCAAACCGATCATCCTCCTCCGGGACGCACAAGTAACCGGTGGTTATGCCAAAATAGCAACTCTGGCCCGGGTTGATATGGATCGGTTGGGCCAGATGATCCCCGGGGATGAGATTCGTTTCAGGCGCATAAGCAGAGAAACGGCAATTGATCTTCTCATGGAGGAGGAGCGCCGCTTCGAGGAAGTGAGGGGGCTCCTGAAAGCGAAAGCGCATATTTCTTGCCTGCGGGTACGAGAGGAGCGGATTACGTGAATATATACAAACGGCTTGAGATCCGTATTGCGGGTTTTGGCGGCCAAGGTGTTGTCACCGTGGGTAAAATATTGGGGACAGCCTTTACCGTTTTTGAGGGAAAAAATTCTGTGAATAGCCAATCATACGGACCAGAATCCCGCGGAGGGGCCTGCAAATCCGAGGTCATTGTCTCTGATGGAGAAATCAATTATCCGCATGTGAGAAGGGCGGATATCTTTATCGCCCTTTCCCAGCTAGCCCTTGATACATACATCTCGGACCTAAAGGAAGGTGGGATATTAATCGTAGACCCGAATTCAGTCAAGAACGTTCCTGAACGCCGTAAATATGATGTCTATGAGGTGTCTACCACGGAGATTGCACACAAGGTTGGCGGCGTAAAATTCCAGAACTGCGTCGCACTGGGCGCCCTGTACCCCTTCATAAAGGACCTTATCAAAGAAACTTCGTTAAGGAAGGCCATTTCTGAAAGCGTTCCTGCTAATACCCTTAAGGTTAATATGACGGCCTTTGAGAGAGGAAAGCGCTATATCAAAGAGCACTATGTCATAGAAGAGAATTAATATGAAAAAATCGCTCGATAGATATCTGCTGCAGCCTGGAGTTTACTATCTTCAAGGAAGTCAGGCTTGCATCGAAGGGGCCATTGTGGCTGGATGCCGCGTATATGGTGGCTACCCGATTACACCTGCAACGGAAGTTATGGAACACGCCGCCCTAAGGTTGCCCCAGGTTGGAGGCCGCTTTATCCAGATGGAAGACGAAATTGCATCCGCCTGTGTATTGATCGGGGCAACCTGGGCTGGCGCCAAAGCCATGACAGCCACCTCAAGTCCGGGATTTTCACTGATGCAAGAAGCAATATCTTACGCGATCATGGCCGAGACCCCTCTAGTCATCGTCAATGTCCAGCGCCCGGGCCCAGGGCAAGGTTATATCACGGCAAGCCAGGAGGACGTAATGCAGGCAAGATGGGGGCACCATGGAGAGGGTTCTATCATCGCCCTGGCTCCCGCATCCGTTCAAGAGATGTTTGAATTAACCATTGAGGCCTTCAATCTATCTGAACAGTGGCGAACACCGGTCCTGGTCATGGCGGAGGAACCTGTCGCGCATATGCGTGAGCGCTTGGTTATACCCCCAAAGGACGACATCAAAATCGTCAACAGGAAAAAGCCTCAAGATGTAGGAATCACACCTGAAAATTATTTACCCCGGAGCCATGATATCATGGCGCCCATGGCGAATTGGGGGGAAGGATATAATGTCAATCATGTTGGTTTGGTTCACCTTGAAGATGGGAATGTCACAAAATACAGCCCACGGATGCATTACGAGTGTATTTCAAGGCTTCAGCAAAAAATTGAAGGTAATGTGAACAAGATTGCTCGTGTGGAAACAGAGTTTACAGAAGGTTGCGAGCACCTTGTAGTTTGTTACGGAGCTGTATCCAGGAGCTCCATTGAAGCGGTGAAAGAGGCACGAGAAGAGCGCGGAATTGAAATAGGGTTTTTGAAGTTGGTGACACTGTGGCCATTTCCCGAGGCAAAATTGAGGGAGATCGTAGGTGAGGTGGATACTATCTTTGTTCCAGAGATGAATTTAGGGATGATGAAACATCCCATCACAGAATCCCTGAGAGACCGGTGCAGAAGGGTTGTATCTATACCAAGCCTTGGAATCCTTCATTCACCGGAATACATACTATCAAAGATCTATGAGGAACTAAAATGAAGCAACACCCAATGTTAAAATATCTGAGAGAGGAAGGTCCTTCAGGGGCACGGCTGCCATTGATTTTGTGCCCTGGTTGTGGATCCGGGCAGGTGTTGAACTTTACACTCCAGGCCGTAGATAGGATCATCCTTGAGGATCACATCAGAAAAGAAAATTTCGTCTTCATCTCGGGCGTCGGGTGTTCTGCGCGACTCACGAGTCATTATCTTAATTTTGATTCTGGATGGACGATTCACGGAAGGACGCTTGCCATTGCTACGGGTGCTCTTCTTGCAAACCCAGCGCTTAAGATCATCGTTTTTACGGGCGATGGAGATACTGGAGCTATTGGGGGTAACCATTTTATTCATGCGTGCCGGCGAAACATAGACCTGACAATTTTGTGTATAAACAACGGCCTCTATGGGATGACCGGTGGTCAGGTTGGCCCAACAACGTCAGCAGGAACAATAACAACAACCACCCCCTACGGTAACACCGAGGAAAATTTTGACCTGTGTAAGATAGCGGAGACAGCAGGCGCAACTTATGTTGCACGATGGACAACAGCTCATCCGTACCAGACCATAAGGTCCATTATGAAGGGAATTAGAAAGAAAGGGGCATCTTTTATTGAAATATTATCCCAATGCCCTGTCCATAATAAGACTTCTCCAGTAGCCATGTTGAAAAATCTAAAAAAGAATACGATACGCGCTCATAAAGCGGGGGAATCGACCGAAGGGAAAATTCTTATCGGTGAATTTTGCGATTTACACAAACCAGAATGGAACGAAAGTTATCAAAAGATAATCGACCAATTTTCCAAAGAAAAAAGTAAGTGAACGGGCTGCCCCCCCTCTGACAAAATCTTAAAATCTTATCTTTGGATTTTGTCGTAATTGCCAGGCGGGGCTGGGATGAAAGGACTCCATTCATCCCCAGGCTCAAAAANCTGGGGTTTTCTGGAATATTTTGTAGATGAACAAATTATTTATAAATCCAAATTATTGCAAAGGCTGTTTAATCTGTGTGGAAATATGCCCGAAAAAGGCAATTAAGGCCTGCGAGAAAATAAATCCTAAAGGATACATCTTACCTGTCGAAAACAATATGGAACGCTGCAACGGCTGCAAGTTATGTGAAATAATGTGTCCCGACTTTGCCATCGCTATTGAAATAGATGACCAATAAGCCTCACGCTCGGTCCCCAAAGTTCCCCGCATGATGCCTATCTTCTTGAACGCATTCCTCGCCGTCCCCGGAACAGGTGGAACTTAACCTATTTCGGCACCCAGCGACAAATCTCTTGACATCTTACTGTTTTTGTACAAAGATTTTCGACAACCAACTGGAAAGGAACATAGAGAAATGAGAATGGATATCAACTGTGACATGGGAGAGAGTTTTGGTACCTATAAATTGGGTTTAGATGAAGAGGTTATTAAATATATTACGTCGGCCAATATTGCCTGTGGTTACCATGCTGGTGATCCCCTCGTAATGGAACGGACAATCTCTCTGGCGAAGGATCATGGGGTTTCGGTAGGGGCTCATCCAGGATTCCCTGATTTGATGGGCTTTGGGAGGCGAAATATGGACGCCACATTGCCTGAGATAAAGGGCTATGTAATTTATCAAATAGGTGCGTTACAGGCCATGGCCAAGGCCCAGGGGTTGAGGGTTGAGCATGTAAAGCCCCATGGAGCTCTGTATTTGATGGCGGTAGAGGATGAAAAGATATCCGAAGCTATTGTGGAGGCCATTGCCAATGTTGATAAGGATCTCATTTTTGTCGCATTGGCCGGATCCAAAGGCGAGAAGATGACCAAAATCGGGGAAAAGATTGGCTTAAGGGTAGCCTATGAGGCCTTTCCTGACAGGGCATACACACAAGAGGGCACATTGGTTTCTCGGAGACAATCTGGGGCTGTCATCAAGGACCCAGAGGTGGTAGCCCAGAGGGCACTGATGATGGCCAAGGAGGGAAAAGTGGTGGCTATCGATGGCACAGAGATTGCTCTTCGGGCAGAAACCCTCTGCGTCCATGGCGACACGCCTGGTGCGGTAAATCTGGTGAAAAATATCCGGCAGACCTTAACAGAGGCAGGTGTGGAGGTGACCTCCCTTTCTAAATTTCTTTGATCTAATTGCGACGCAGATTTTCGCCGATGCCCGGAGAAAATTTCTTTGTTCATTATTAGAAAAATCTTAATTAAAAAATCTTGACAATCTGCGTTCACCTGCCCGCTAATGCCTAAGCCCGCCCGGCATTGGCCTGAGGCAAAGCCGATGGCGGACGGGCATAGCGATGGCAGGCGGGTCTGCGTCCAAAACGGAAATTTCCATGCTATCCGGTTAATCTTACAAGGAAGAACCATGTATGATAAACCTCGATTTCTCCTGGCAGGAGACAGGGGCCTCCTGGTGGAATTCGGGGCGGCTATTGACCCTGAGATCAATAGGAAGGTGCGCCAGATATTCTTATCACTGGAAAAGATGCCGATAGATGGACTCACCGAGGCAATACCAACCTACCGTTCCATTCTTATCTCCTATGATCCATTCAAGATCAATGCCGAGATACTAAAGAAAGAAATTCTAGACCGCGAAAATAAACTGGACAAACTGGAGATCACTCCACCTGAGACTATAGAGATCCAGGTAGCGTATGGAGACGATTTTGGACCAGATCTTGAATTTGTGGCCCAACATAACAAGTTGACCCCTGAGGAGGTGATCCAGATCCACACATCTGGAACCTATCTCATCTACATGCTCGGTTTCACACCCGGATTCCCCTTTTTGGGCGGATTATCCGAGAGGATATTTACACCCAGACGCGAAAATCCCCGGCTGGTGGTGCCCGCTGGTTCCGTGGGCATCGCCAAGAATCAGACAGGCATCTATCCCATCGATAGTCCAGGAGGATGGCAGCTCATCGGGAAAACACCGATAAAGCTCTACGACCCCACTGGCTCTTCCCCTATCCTTCTGAAGGCTGGAAATTACCTGACGTTCAAGAGGATTTCCAGGGAGGAGTTCCACGAGATAGCGAAGAGATATAAGGACTAAAAAATGGAGATCTTTAGAGTAGTCCAACCGGGAGCATATACCACTGTCCAGGATAGGGGTCGATTCGGCTATCAACAATTCGGTGTACCTATATGTGGCGTGGTAGACTCATTCGCCTACCGAGTGGCGAATGCCCTGGTCGGTAATTTTCAGGGTCAGGCGGTCCTGGAGGCAACGATTCTGGGGCCTACCCTGGAGGTATTGAATCAGGGGTTGATTGCCGTTACCGGCGGAAACCTCTCACCTGTTCTCAATAATACCCCCCTGCCCATGTGGGAATCTGTAGCCATCCATCCAGAAGACATACTGCAATTCAAGGGCGTAAAAAGTGGATGCCGGGCTTATATAGCCGTGGCAGGAGGTATCGATGTCCCCGCGGTCATGGGCAGCCGTTCCACTTACGTAGCCGGGAAGATTGGAGGAACCGACGGCCGCCCATTGGCAGCAGGGGATAGACTGAACAATGGGGAAGGCATGGGAAAGGGTGGAATCCGGGTTTCTCCAGACCTTATTCCCACATATTCAGATGATATAGAAATTCGGGTTATTTTGGGGCCCCAAGATGATTATTTCTCCGATGGTATCGAAAGATTCTTCAGTTCAACCTTCAAGGTGAGCCCCAAGGCGGACCGGATGGGATATCGACTCGAAGGGAGCCCGATCACGCACAGAGAAGGAGTCGACAAGAGCATCATCTCAGAGCCTAGTGTGCCCGGTGGTATTCAGGTTCCCCCTGATGGCCAACCTATCATCCTCTTAGTCGAACAAACGGTTGGGGGATACACCAAGATTGCCACAGTCATCTCTTCTGATATAGGAAAGGTGGGACAGACAAAGCCGGGCGATCGCATACACTTTCGACAGGTGGACCTGGACGAAGCCCACCGGATCCTAAAGACGGAAGAGGAAAAGATACAGTCAATAAACATGTCGCTCATGAGATAGTTTACTGTGCACCCTTTGAGGTAAAAGTAGGCACCTTCCAACGACCGGGAGGAAACTAAAATGGCTTCAAAACGGGAACCAGAATCAAAGCGTTGGCTCCAGGAAATGAGATGGCAGGAGATACAACAGTTCCGTGATAGCGGAGGAAATCTTGCCATTATACCGGTGGGGAGCGTGGAGCAACATGGTTTTCACCTCCCTTTGGGAACTGACAGTATGGTGGCCATAAAACTCGCTGAGGATGCGGCACAGCGAGCAAACGCGATTGTGACGCCTCCCCTTTGGTTTGGCTGGAGTCCACATCACATGGCCTTACCAGGTACGATTTCCATAAGACCCCAAATCCTGAGTGAAATACTCTTTGACGTCCTGAGCTCTCTGGCTTCTCATGGCTTTAGCCGATTTGTGGTTGTCAACGGTCACAGGATCGTAAATATTCCTTGGATTCAGATCTCCGCAGAGAAGGCGCAACGCGAGCTGGGAGTGAGGGTTGCTGTTTATGACCCGGCCTACATGTCCAAAGAGATCGTGGATCGAATGGGCTTTGGCGAAGTCGGACACGCGGAAGAAATAGAGACCTCACACATGTTGCATATCATGTCGCACCTGGTCCGGATGGAAAAAGCCAAAGACTACCTTACACCTGAAAGAAAGCTATACCATGTTGACCCGAGAGCCCCTAAAGATACGCTATGTTATGTGCCAAGCACGGCCAAGGATCTGAAGCAAATAGCCGGGAAATCAGGTGGAGTCTCTGGAAGGCCAAGCATGGCAACTGCCGAAAAGGGGAAGCAGTTGCATGAGTATCTGGTGACGAGATTAGTTGAGGTCATAACCGAATTGAATAAAGACCAGAGCAAATGATGGATGAGCCAGGGAAAGGAGGTGATGTTCTGTACAAATGGATAGAGGGTGTTCAAGAGTAAACCACTAAATCAAAAGGAGGCTAAAATGAAGGTAAATAACAAAACAAGGCGGCTAGATTTGGCCAAGACTACCATAGTAGCGGTTATCGTAAGTGTAGCCTTGTCTATGGGATTTGGGATGGCTATAGCCCAACCCCCAGAGGTGAAGATAGGCGTTATCTATCCACTTTCCGGTCCGGTTGCGCATGCAGGCAAGATGTCCAAGGATGCTGTCGCCCTGTGCGCTGACTATGTTAACAGTAAATGGCCCAAGCTCCCAATTCCCATCGGAAAGTGGGAAGGGATCCCCGGCCTTAATGGCGCGAAAATAAAACTGATCTTTGCAGACCATAGGGGAGAGCCAGACAGGGGAGCAGATCTCGCCAAAAAGCTTATCTTAGATGAGAAGGTTGTCGGCATTTGTGGATGCTACCATAGTTCAGTAACCAAGACAGTCAGCACCGTGTGCGAGAAATACAAAATACCCATGATAAACCCAGAATCCACATCTCCTGAACTGACCAAGAGGGGCTACCAATGGTTCTTTAGGGCCACACCGCACGACAGAATTTTCGTGAGAGACTTTTTCGAGTTCCTCGAGCTTCTCACTCAGGGCAAGGTGCCGGGTCTCCGGGCTGTCTCCAAGGAAGATATAAATGAAATCGGGATGTGTACTGAGAACACGGAGTGGGGTGCAGGAACCAGAGATGTTATTAAGGAATTTGCCAAAACGTATGGCTATAAGATAGTGTCAGATGTATCATATCCTCATGAATCGCCTGATTTGACCGCGGAGGTTCGAAGCCTTCTGGCACCTAAACCAGAGACCCTGATGTTCGCTTCCTACATCTCCGATGCCATACTTTTAACCAAGACCATGAAGGAATTTAAGGCAAAGGCGAATGTTTTCTGGTCACAAGACGTTGGCTTCTACCAACCAAAATACATGGAGACCTTTGGTCCGGATATTAACGGAATCCTTAACCGTACCGTGTTCTCCAAGAAGCTTTTTGCGGTGAAGCCTGTTGCACAGCACATAAACGAGGAATTCAAAAAGAGGGCCGGGGTTGATTTTATGGGTACCTCTGCCCGGGCATTTACCGGTATGCAGGCATGGGCCTATGTCCTGAATGAAGCGGGATCGACAGATCCGGAAGCGATCCGAGAAACTGCCAATAAAATAGAAATACCTGGTAAAGAGTTGATCGTGCCGTGGAAAGGGATCAAGTTCGAGGACGTGGGAGGAGAGACAAACCAGAATACGTGGTCCAGTGGCTTGATTGTCCAGTATCAGGCTGAACTGCCCGAGATTATCTATCCCCTTGATGTAGCTACAGCCAAGTTCATGTATCCATGGCCGGGATTGAAATAGGGCATTGTAACATCAAATTGAAGTTTAGCCATTCATAGGGGTGGCTAAACTTCTTCTCAATCCCTTAACAAATCTATATATAGGAATACCTCATGGAGATGCTACTGCCAACACTAATCTCCGCGTTGCTCATGGGAATGCTTTTTGCCCTGGTTGCGTTAGGGCTTGCCATTATATTTGGCGTGATGAATATAGTAAATTTTGCCCACGGAGAGTTCCTTATGGTTGGAATGTACACCGCGTTCCTCACTGCAACAATCTTCTCAATAGAGCCGCTGCTGACCCTGCCAATAGCCGCGATGGTTGGCTTTTTACTGGGTATAGCCTCATACTATATGCTTGTCAGATATCTGCTAAAGGGGCCCATGCTCGCTCAGCTATTGGGTACCTTTGGATTGATGATTTTCCTGAGATATCTGGCCATGTGTATTTTCGGCCCCGATTACAAAACCCTGGAACATGGACTGCTCATTGGCAAAAGCATTAAGTGGGGACCGGTAGTGCTCAGTTATCCTAGATTAGGGACTGCTGTCCTCAGCCTGATTGCCTTCGGAATCATCTACTGGCTGATGGACTACACCCGCCTTGGAAAGGCATTAAAGGCAACAGCGCTGGACGTAGAGGCTGCAGGTTACATGGGTATAGACACGGAAAAGATGAGGGGCCTCGCATGGGGCCTGGGAGGGGCTACCGTGGGAATCGCCGGGGCCCTGCTTACCAATTTCTACTATGTCTTTCCAACTATAGGAATCCTCTTCTGTATGATCGCCTTTGCAACCGTGGCCCTGGGTGGGTTCGGATCGATCAAGGGGGCCTTTATTGCCGGGTTGATCATGGGGCTGATCATAGATCTCGGAGGGACATATCTCGGCCCACAATACAAATTTGCCCTCATTTATCTTACTTTCTTTCTGGTAGTAGTATTCAGACCTAAAGGACTCTTCGGGTGGTAGTCGCCAATGAGAACCCTGAAAGATGCGCTATCGTTCGGAGATTTGCCTGTCTATGAGAGGATTGGTTTCATTCTCTTTATTATCTTCTGTCTCATCTTTCCCTGGATCCTAAAGGGCGGCTTTGCTCAAGCGGTGATGATCCAATTTCTCATTTTCTGCCTCTATGGGCTGGGATGGAATCTCATCGGAGGATATGGGGGGCAGGTGGCCCTGGGACAGGCGAAAAATGTTGGGATGTCTGCCTATACTGTGGCCTTGCTCATGGTTCGGTGGGATATTCCATTCTGGGTATCCACTCCTCTAGGGGTGGTAGTGGCAACTGTGGAGTCCTTTGTCCTCGGCTATTTCCTGTTCAGGCTGAGAGGTCACTACTTTGCTATTGCCACAATTGCGGTCTCCCTCGTCTGGCAGCAATTATTTATCAACTGGGATTTTATCGGGGGAGCCCGGGGACTGGAGTTACCGCTGAAGGAAACCCCGAACTTCCTTTATATGCAGTTCGACTCTCCCATTTACTATCACTATTTTGCCTTCTTGCTTGTGATGGCGGCCATTCTCTATATGAATTGGTGCAGGAAATCAAAGTTGGGATATCAATTGCGGGCGATAACCTCAAGCGAAGATCTCGCAGAAAGTTTGGGGATCAATGCCCATTGGGTGAAGGTCAAGGCCTACTGCATTACAGGTGTCTTTGCAGGTATGGGGGGAGCCTTCTACACCATGTACTACAACTATATCGACCCCTTCTCAGTGATGCATTTGGAGCTTTCCATAATGATCGCCTTGATGACTATGATAGGCGGTGCAGGCTCCATGTGGGGACCAATAATCGGTGCAATGATCCTCATTCCCCTGGATCGTTACCTGGGTGCCTGGCTTGGGGGAAGGGGGATTATCGGGGTGGACTTCATGATTTACAGTATGATGGTGATGGTAATATCAGCCTACGAACCCAAAGGAATCTGGGGCATAGTCGAGAAAGCTCGAGGCAAGAGGTAGGAAGAGGCGCCATGGCACTATTGGAAGTAATCGACTTGACCAAAGATTTTGGCGGTGTAGCCGCCAACAACCATATCTCCCTTGAGATTAAAAAGGGAGAGATCATCGGGCTCATAGGTCCGAACGGGGCTGGAAAGACCACCCTATTCAATTGCGTTGTTGGGTATCACAGGCCGGATCAGGGTACCATACGATTCAAGGGTAAAGATATCACTGGGCTCAAACCCTTCCAGACGAATCGGGAAGGCATTGGCAGGACCTTTCAAATTATGAGCATTTCTGGAGACCTTACTGTCTTAGAGAATGTCATGATAGGATCCTTTTGTAGGACCTCCGATAGTCAAACCGCAAGGCAAGGGGCCTCCGAAGTACTGAATCTCTTGGAATTGGAGAAAGACGCTAATGCTTACCTGACCGAATTGACTGTAGCCACTCAGAAGCGAGTTGGCCTTGCCATGGCCCTTGCTACCGGCCCAGAGCTCCTGATGCTTGATGAGGTTGCGGCAGGCCTAAATCCCAAGGAAACAGAGGAGATGGTAGCCCTTCTCCACACGATTTATAAGACGAAGGACCTGACCCTTTTTGTCACAGAACATGTGATGGAAGTTGTCATGCCCATCTCCCAGCGTATCATCGTCTTGGATGGGGGCCAAAAAATCGCGGAAGGAAGACCCCAAGACATCGCCAACAATGAACGGGTGATCAAGGCCTATTTGGGTGAGAAGTATGTTAAAGGTCGAAAAGATAGAGGTTCGATATAGCGGCGTACCTGTAATTCATGATGTCTCCTTTCACGTTAACTGGGGAGAATTGATCTCGATTGTCGGGGCCAATGGTTCAGGTAAGACAACGTTGCTGAAGACAGTGGCTGGAACCCTCCACCCTACAAAGGGCAGCATCGAATTCGAGAATGAGGATATCAGCAGAGACTCTACAGTTGAGATCGTGAGGAAGGGAATCACCTATGTCCCCGAGGAGAGGCGAATCTTCGGCCCCCTTTCCGTAGAGGAGAACCTGAAATTGGGGGCGTACATCATTGATGACAGGGAAGAGATAGAAGAGTACCTGGATTATGTGTACGGCCTGTTTCCCATTTTAAAGGCAAGGCGGAAGCAATTAGGGGAAACGCTGAGCGGTGGAGAACAGCAGATGCTTGCCATTGGGAGAGGTTTGATGTCAAGCCCCAAACTGTTGATGCTGGATGAACCCTCTCTGGGGCTTATGCCCAAACTGGTGGATGAGATGCTGGAAGCGGTAGCTACATTGAAAGGGGAAGGTAAAACCATCTTACTCGTTGAACAGAATGTGAGAGAGGCATTGGAAATAGCAGACAGGGGATATGTATTGCAGACAGGCCGGACCATCCACAAGGGAACAGGGGAGGAACTCCTTGAGACCGATATCGTTAAAAGGGCCTTTTTAGGTCTTTAGACATATTTAGTGAGTCTCTTTGTATCTCTTCAATATATCCAGAACATGATCGATATCATTCTCAGTTTGATCAGCGGTTATCTGGCATCTTATCTCCTCATCCCCTTTGGGAACCACCGGATAATTGAGCCCGGTTGCCAAGATTCCATTGTCAAATAGAAATTTAACCAACTCCGTGGTCTTTTCAGTGTCCCTGATCATCAGTGGAACAACTGGATGTTCACTTGAGAGTATCTCGAAACCTAATTGCTGCAATCCGTCTTCAAACCGCTTTGTCAGGCCCCTCATATGTTCCAATAGTTTCAATCCTCTCTCACTATCAAGAATCTCCAGGGCCTTCATTGAAGCTGCTGCTTCGGCCGCTGTGATCGGGTTGGAATAGATATAGAATGCTGCTGTTTCACGCAGATAATCGATGATTGTAGAATTTGCAACTACATAACCGCCATTGACACCCAATGCCTTTCCTAATGTCGCCACCAGTATGTCGACCTTTGTATCTGTATATTCTTCGGTTCCTCTTCCTGTCTTACCAAATGAACCGACACCATGCGAATCATCCACGACCGTGATAACTCCTTCTTCATATTTCGAATCATATTTCTTACAGATATCAACAATAGCATCCAGAGGTGCATAATCGCCTCGCATACTGAAGATACCATCAGTGATCACAATAGCTCTTTTGCCGGTGCCAACACCCTGCTTCAATTTGGTATCCAGGTCAACCATGTCTAGATGTCTATATATCGCTCTCCCAGCGGGGCGGGACAATCTGATCGCATTGATAATAGAGTTGTGATTTAGCTCATCACTTATAACCACGGTATCACTAGATATGAGTGGAGTTAAGATACCCATAATGGCTGAATACGCAGAACTGAAGATCATTGCCGCTTCTCTGCCATGGAACTCTGCCAATCTCTTTTCTAATTCCACGTGTGGCTGATAAGTACCACTGATAAATCGGACAGCTCCAGGACCAGCACCGAATTTCCGGGTTGTTTCCTCTTCAGCCTCGATGACCTCCTGGTTTAGAGATAACCCCAGATAGGAGTTTGCGTTCATTTTCAGAAACTCTTTACTCCCCTGCCCCTCAATATAGTAGCGAGGTCCTTTACCGGGTTCGGCAGGTTTTACACCAATGATTACCATCTCTTTACCTTTAAGAGTACCCTGGACTTTCAGCTCATCCAGTCTCTCGTTCAAGATCCTCTCTAGTGCTTCCACAGACATGTTGTTCCTCCAATCATACCCCTCTGATAACAGAGTGCATTCTATAATGATATTGGATCCTCACTCTTTTCCAATAACCTATTTTGAAAATGTTTATAGCTATTTTAACAGTTTTTGAGAGAGTTTTTCTAACATATCTTTGGTCATTGCTGGTAGATCGTACGCGGGTTTCCACCCCCATTCTTCACGGGCAACGCTATCATCCATGGAATTTGGCCATGAATCAGCTATGGCCTGGCGCACAGGGTCTACCTTATAGTCCATGGTGAACTCCGGAATGATCTTCTTGATCTCAGCATAGAGGTGCTCAGGAGCAAAGCTCATGGCAGTGACATTGGAGGCATTTCTGTGCTTAAGCTTTGTTGGGTCAGCTTCCATTAATTTGATGGCAGAGTTTATTGCATCTGGCATATACATCATATCCAAGTATGTCCCCTCTTTCAAGAAACAGGTGTATCTTTTCTCTTTGATAGCGGCATAGAACATCTCGACCGCATAATCTGTGGTACCCCCTCCGGGTAAGGTTTCATAAGAGATCAGGCCGGGATAGCGAAGACCACGCGTGTCCACCCCGAACCTGTGGTAATAGTAATCACAGAGCAGTTCGCCAGCAACCTTGGTGACCCCATACATGGTATTTGGACGTTGAATAGTATCCTGTGGCGTGTGATCCAAGGGCGTGGAAGGACCAAATACGCCAATAGAGCTGGGAGTAAAAAGCGCACAATCCAGCTCTCGAGCTATTTCCAGCACATTATAGAGACCGTTTATGTTCACGTCCCAGGCAAGTTGTGGATTGGCCTCTGCAACAGCAGATAGGATCGCTGCCAAATGAAAGATGGTATCTACCTTATATTTCTTAACAAATTTTTCAATGTCTTCATATCTTCTGCAGTCAAGATACACAAAAGGGCCTGACTCAAGAAGCTTTTTACTGGGTTTGGTCCTATGCCCCGCTGCTATAACATCATCGTTCCCATATCTCTCGCGCAAAGCCATGGTCAATTCCGAACCTATCTGGCCTACCGCGCCTATTACTAATATCCTCTTCATATCTCCATCCTCCCACTGAATCCGGAATAATAAATGATTGTCAGAAAGTAGTTAAATGGAAGGAAGATACCGAGAATCGAGGCATTCCCACATTATAAACCCCTGGCTACTACTCAGCCAATCCTTGGACCCATCAGCTATAGATAATCTGCGGCCAAGCGACCCACACCCATCACTCCCGCTTTATCTCCCAATTGCCCTGGAAACACCTCAACTCTCCTTCTATGGGGGCTAAAAAGATTTGCCTCCAGGGCCCTTTCCAGTGGATCAGAAAACAGTTCCCAGGCATGACTAACTCCACCGGTAATAATATAATGATGAACGCTAAAGACGTTTACCAAATTGGCAATAGCAATGCCCAGATGCTCTCCAAAGGTGTCAAACACATCTAATGCCAATTTCTCGCCGCCAATCGCCCTCTCATATATCTGGACTGGATTGAGTTGATCATCAATCTCCCTCTTCTGGCTTCTCTCTCCATAGATCGCGGAAAGGGCAGAGCCAGATGAATATGCCTCAAGACACCCCCTTTTTCCACAACTGCAGGCCCTCCCACCAGGTTGAAGGCACATATGCCCGATCTCACCAGCAAGTCCATCCTCCCCCCGATAGAGGTCCCCGTCAAGAATAATACCACCACCAACGCCACTCCCTAATGTGAGGCAAATAATCGAGGAAAAACCCTTTCCAGCCCCATACATCCATTCACCGTAAGTGATCGCGTTGGCATCATTCTCGATCCACACAGGTAGACCGGTCGCTTTAGCCAGGTTTTCCCGTACAGGCTGCCCGTCCATCCATCTGACATTGGGAGAATAGGACATAATCCCTTTAGGAATCAGAACACCACCTGCCACAGCTACCCCGACAGCCTTTACCCTATCACGATCCATCTCCGCGATCATAGATGTGAGCTTGATCAATAAGTCACCCCAGGAAGAGTACTCCTTTGTTGAAAGAAACACTAGATCACCTACCTCACCCTCTTTACTAACCAAGGCCAGGCGTATGTTCGTTCCTCCCATATCAATCCCTATATACTGTGCTTCCATGTAAACCTCCCGTTTGCTCTCTACCTCCTAAAAAATACTACCATATTGAGGCCCTTTTCACCAATCATGAACAAAACTCAGTTCGCTTCGCTCATCCCCGTGCTCGCACGGGGAGAATGTTGGAACAATGGAACACTGGAATAATGGCCCGCCCTGGCGCGACGTATCTGTAAAAAGAATCTGCGATTGAAATATCTTGGAAATAAAAGTCATATTACTCAGAGCACATAATTCAGGTCTGGGCCAGGGGCTCTGGGAAACTGGCACAGTGCTTTACTCCATGCATGTACTTGACAAACAATAGTGTTTTTCCTATTCTCCGTCTATCGGAAAGCAGGTTCTTGTCACTTAACCATGAAGACCTTAATAACAGAAGAGCAAATTCGGTCAAAGGTCTTTGAGCTTGCTAAGCAAATAGCAAGAGATAACAGCTCAGGACAGCTTCACGTTGTCTTTGTTCTCAAGGGTGCATTCATCTTCTGCGCAGACCTTGTGAGGGCTCTCAGCACCCATAAACTTGATGTTACAGTGGACTATATTGTGGCCAAAAGCTATGTTGGTACAGAGTCAACCGGTGATGTAAAGCTCTCTGCTGATGTTGACATAAAGGGGAAAGATGTCCTGGTCCTCGAGGATATCATTGACACTGGCAGGACAATAAAACGGCTTAAACAGGAGCTCGCGAAAATGCAGCCTAAAAGCCTGGGCACTGTGTGCCTCCTTGATAAGCCGTCAAGGAGACAGGTGGATATCAAAGTAGATTATGTGGGATTTGAAATAGAGGATACATTTGTAGTCGGCTATGGTCTTGATTATAATGAGAAATACAGGTATCTCCCCTATATTGCAGAGATAGAATAAAGTGATCTAATAGAGTTCACACCAAGTCACAAAAACTGGGTCAAAAAGCCCTTATTGGAGAGGTTATTGTCATGAGAGTAATGGTCATTGGCGGAAACGGCTATGTGGGCGGTCATGTCCTCAGAAGGCTGGTCGAGATAGGCCAGAACCCGGTTTGCTATGACATAGCATCCCCTTCGCCTATCTGGGCTGATATGGCTGACAAGATCGAGATGGTTCGTGGCGATGTGCTCGATGTCACTTATTTGATCAAAACCATTCAGGAATACAACATTGACCGTATAGTCTTGTTGACGTCTTTGGTCACTTTCGCTTCCCAGCAAAACCCGGTAGCGGCATACAGGCTCAATATAGGCAGCACCTTAAATGTCTTGGAAGCTGCCAGAATAGTGCCAATAAAGAGAATTATCTATGCAAGCTCATCAGCCGTTTACGGGCGCACCCCGGAACACCAGCCATTGTCAGAAGACTATCCCAGGTCTCCTGTATCCCTGTATGGATCAACCAAGGTGTTCTGTGAGGATCTCGGGTTGGCATACCACGAAAACTATGGAATTAATTTTTGCGCTATCCGATTTCCTGGAATGTGGGGTCCGGGGCAGGGCATGGTCATGGCCGGCAAGTCTTCTATCTACGGAAGTGGCAAGTTTGCTGATGTGGTTGAGAAACCAGCCCGGGGTGAGAAGGCAGTGATACCGGGTGTGGATCAAAAATATGAACTTTTCTACATCAAAGACGCCCGTGCCCTGGTCTGCCTGGCACTCTTGGCCGATGAACTGAAACACCGTATTTACAACGCTGGCTGCGAATCCATGCACTCTCTTCAAGAGGTTGCCCAAATGGTCTTTGAATATCTTCCAGACGCAGAAATAGAGTTCGCGAAGGGTATTAAATTCAAAGAGGGCTATGACTTCGCCATGCCCTGCGGCCACTACCTGGACATTTCTCGGGCAAGGGAAGAACTTGGGTACGAGCCTAAATTCAAGCCGCCCCAAGCCATAGAGGACTACCTAAGGTATCTTGGGGTAGAAGTCTAGTTCTCCTACCGAAGCTCTCACCTAGAGGGCCTGCCGAGTATTCAGCCCTTACCATGCGCGCTGTTAAAAATCTCCTTTACTTTCATGATGGCTTCCTGTATTTTCCCTTAAGTCTTCATTGTTGTGCGAAACAAAACATTCCGCAAAGTGGCAGTGTTTCGAAGCCTATGATCGGTTATTGTAGCGCCTGTTACTGAAATCTATTTCAAATCTATAAAAAGGAGGACCATTATGGGAAAGTTTGATGGTGTATATGATGATTATATGAAGCGACGGAAAGCTGTCCTTGACATGGGAGGTGAAAAGGCATTAGCGAAGCGCAAAGAAAAGGGGCAAACGAACGCCCGAGAGAGAATCGACATGCTCCTTGATCCAGGGACCTTTGTGGAGGTGGGTACGTTCATGAGGCATAGGCAATACGAATTTGGCATGGCCAATAAGCTCATACCTGCTGAGGGGGTCGTCGCTGGGACCGGTAAGGTAGATGGAAGGCAGGTGGTGGTTCTATCCGAAGACTTCACAGCCATGGCCGGTACCTTTGGTGAGTATCACGGCAAAAAGTTTGTGTGGGCCTGCGATTTTGCCAAGGAAAAGGGATGGCCTTTTATCGGGATCAACGACTCCGGCGGTGCACGTCTTCAAGAGGGAATGGATACCCTGGAGTCTTATGGGTGGACCTTCCGTTCACAGATCCTTGCATCGGGAATTGTGCCCCAGATTGCCCTACTCCTTGGGCCATGCCTCGGCGGTCAGGCCTACCACCCCATTATGAACGACTTTCTTATCCAGAGCAAAAAAACTGGCTTTATGGGGATCGCGGGGCCTGCCTTTGTCAAGACTGTGACAGGTGAGGAGATTGATCTCGAGAAACTGGCAGGCTGGGAGCCCCATTCCATGAAGTCAGGCTGCACCCATGTCGTGGGCGAAGACGACAAGGAGTGCATCGAACTGGCCAAGAAGCTCCTGTCCTACCTCCCCTCCAACAATAGTGAAGTGCCGCCGACAATTGACACCGGTGATGACCCGAACAGAGAGATTCCTGAACTCGATGAGTTCCTGCCAGATACAGCCCTTCGGGTCCCCTATAATATGTATCCACTCATCGACATGGTGGTGGACAAGGGGAGTTTCTTTGAGATACATAAGTACTTCGCCCCCAACGTCATTGTGGGGTTCGCACGGTTCAACGGAAGGGCAGTCGGGATCGTCTCGAATAACACCATGTACAAGATGGGCGGGCTGGATTGTGATGCCTCTGACAAGCTGGCACGATTCGTTCGCTTCTGCGACCTCTTCAACATCCCGCTGGTGACCTTAGTGGACTGTCCTGCCTTCTGGATCGGCTCTGAACAGGAGTGGAAGGGAATCCTGCGCCACGGGGCAAAGACCCTCTTTGCATGGGCAGATGCCACCGTGCCACTCATCTCGATGATCATCGGAAAGTCCTACGCAGGTGCCCATTATGCCATGCTTGACAAGAGCATCGGTGCCGACCTCTGTTACGCCTGGCCCACGGCCAAGATCAACATCGTGGGAGCTGAGACCGCCGCAAGCGTGATATTCGCCAGGGAGATAAGAGAGGCAGATGATCCCAAGGAGACCGCAAAACAGCGGATCGAGGAATATCAAATAAAGTACGAACATCCCTATCAGCCTGCGGAACGGGGGTANGTGGACGATGTCATCATGCCACACGATACGAGAAAGTATATCTGTCAGGCCCTCGAGCTCTTAGAGAACAAGGAGGTGGCCAGACCCTGGAGGAAATATTCCAACATCTGTCTGTAAAAGTGTCTGAGCAGACTTTTTGATATGGAGCCTAATCATGGAACGGTACCGATTTGATGCGTATACCTGGGCCGAGGTAAGTGAGATGGAAAGAGAAAATCAGATTATCCTCATCCCCCTCGGCTCAACAGAACAGGAAGGAACACATCTCCCGCTCGGTGTGGATACGTATGTGGCAGAAGGCATAGCAAATGAGGTAGCCAAAGAGACAGGCTCCCTTGTAGGCCCTACCTTGCCTTTCGGATACTCAGAATGGTTTCTCGAGTTTCCAGGAATAATATCTCTAAAGATGGAGACCCTCGCTCAGGTATTGAGGGAGTATTGTTCCAGCCTGATTTGTCATGGTTTTAAAAGATTCATCTTTGTCAATGGCCATGCGGGCAATTCTCCTGCAGTGGATGTGGTTGCCAGGGAGTTCATTATGAAACACGATGTACAGATCGCCATGGTGCAGATATGGAAGATTGCCAATTCCCTGGCAAGGGACATCCCTGATCTCAAAGAGAATATCTTTCGACATGCGGGAGAATTAATGACATCGGTGATGCTCTACCTGCATCCTGATAAGGTAGACATGGCAAGGGCAAAAGTGGAATATATCAGATCAAACAAACCGCCTTTTACATCCAAATCAACTCTTGGCCCTGCCGAATTTAAAGGGGTAGAGATCAGCCTCTATGACAAGGCCAAAAATATGACAGAATCTGGGACAATGGGCGATCCTTTAGCTGCCACACCTAAAAAGGGTGAAATTATCTTNAACCACATNAAATCGTACCTCATAGANATGGTTAAGAATTTCTAACCCGCCCCTAGCATCCCTCTTTTGCGGCCCTGACCATGGCCTCAATGTTTTCCGGAGGCGTCATGGCGGGAACGCTACAGCCTGAGGATAAGATCAAACCGCCTGACATACCTGCCTTGTTGATAACCTCTCGAGACTCTTCCTCAACCTCTTCGGGCTTTTTAAAGGGAAGGCTATAGGTTGGATCCACATTGCCCATTAAAGGGAAATCTTCCCCGAGGACCTTTCTCGCATACCCGAAATCCACCTTGCTGTCCAGACTCAGGCAATCTACCCCTGTTCTTGTCAATGACTCAAGCCTGTCACTTGTATCACCGCAGATATGCATGATCATCTTGACCCCGGTTTTCTTGACCGCTTGAACTACCCTGGTAGTGTAAGGCAGTCCAAATTCCTCCCAGGTCTTTACTGAGATGGCATCTCCAGAGGAGGTGGGATCAGAGATAAAAATGATATCGGCTCCGGCATGGACACAGGCAATCCCATACACGATTTGGCTCACTGTGGTGATCTCCAGTAGGTCCTTCACTTTACCGGGCCGCTTATAGGTATCCTTCATGATTTCATCGGATCCCCTCAACATGGAGGCATGTCTGAAAGGGGCCTGGATATAGGCAACAACCGGCACCTGCTTGGCACACATCCCCTTGAGGTTCTTTATCCCCTCAAGGATCATAGGAAGCCTCCCATCTGTCCAGGGATTGGGAATCCTCAACTTGGCTAAATCCCTGTCGTAATCCTTTACGGCGAAATCAACCACTGAAGGTGCACCATCATCAGGGATCTTCAGCCTGCTCCCCATGGCCTCTGATTCTGCGTGAATAGCTGATAGATCTCTCACCCCATCATAGCCGAATCTTTTGAGGCAAAAAAACTGGGTGTATACATGCTTGGCCACATCCTGAATTACCTCTGATACCCTAAAGCCAGCCTGCCGGATGGCCCAGTCCCTCACCATAGGAAATACAGGTGGCCTGTCAGGCCTCTTGCCTTCCAGGGCCATCATCATTCTTTCATAGGAGGTAATCTGGCTCTTGTCTTTCATGCTTTTTCAATATTCCTTGGGAAACGGAAAGAAAGGCCCTAAAGATCTATTGATGGCCTATCCTAACATGCGGCTGGGCAAAAAGGTTATAATATCAGGAAAGGCGATAAACAACGCCACAGTGAGAATATCCATTGCCACAAAAGGGATAATGCCCCTGAAAATCTCCTCGAGTGGAATATCAGGGGCCACACTGCGCACGATGTAACAGTTGAGTCCTACCGGGGGTGTTATCAGGCATATCTCGCACATCTTCACCACGATAATCCCGAACCAGATCGGATCATACCCTAAGCCCACCACCGCAGGAAACACAATAGGGAGGGTCAGCATCATCATCCCGATAGCATCCAGGAACATACCCAAAAAGACATAGATGCACAAGATTAGAAGGATAACTACCAGGCGTGGTAGGGGCAGTCCAAGTACAAATTCGGCAAAGGTAGTTGGAAGGCCTGTGAGGGCCAAAAAACGGACAAAGATAAGAACCCCGACAATAATAGAAAAGATCATAATGGTGGTGCGCCCTGTCTCTAAAAGAGATTCTTTTAATCTCTCCAGGGTCAACCTGCGCATGAACAGGGCCATGAGAAAGGCACTAAAGGCCCCTGCCCCGCCTGCCTCAGTCGGGGTAAAAACACCACTATAGATCCCCCCAATAATGAGCACAATCAACACCAATACTCCCCAAGTACCTTTTAAGGCATAGAATTTCTCTTTCCAGGAAGCCTTAGGTTGGAGTTTACCCAATTCCGGAGTCATTCTCACCCGTGTATATATCATCCCGGCATAAATAGCTGCTGATACAACACCCGGTATAAACCCTCCAATAAGCAAGGCTCCTATGGACTGTTCTGTAATAATCCCATAAATCACGAGGATAACACTGGGTGGTATGAGTGAGGCAAGGGTTCCACTTGCGGCCACCACCCCTGCGGCCAACCTGGGATGGTATCCGTATCTTCTCATCTCCGGAATGGCCACCCTGCCCATGATGGCCGCTGAGGCAGTACTTGCCCCTGTGCAGGCCGCAAAACCGGCACAGCCAAACACGCTTGCTATGGCCAATCCCCCAGGAAGGTGTCCAACCCACTGCCGGGCTGTAAAAAAGATGTCATCAGTCAGGCCTGCGTAAAAGGCATAGTATCCCATGATGATGAAAAGGGGGATCACGCTCAAAGAATAGTGGGCCACGATTCCATGAGGAAGAAATCCAACCACCTTTCCTGCCACCCCCATATTCTTCATTATCCATATCCCCACAAACCCCACCAGGGCTGTAGCAAAGGCGATCCGCATACCCAGAACCACCAGCACAAAAATCCCTGCCAAACCCAGCAGTCCCATTACCAGTGGATCCATTATGCCTCCCTATCCTTCCCCCAGGTCCCTCATCTCAACGCCGGCTATGACCTGAGCTATATGCTGAATGATCTCAATAAGAAAGCGGATGCAGAGAAAAAAGCTGCCTAAGGGTATGGCAAATTTTGATGGCCACGTGGGCCAGTAAAGGTAGGCGGTATTGTCGCCCACCTGAAAGGCAAATAACGTAGCTTTAAAGGTATAAACTAAAATAAATAGATAGACGAAAAGGGACATCGTGGCGGTAATGGCCTCGGCAGTATGGTAGGCCCGGCCCTTCAGTACCCGGGTTACAAAAAGCTCCATCCGCACATGCCCACCAACCCGCTCTGTATAGGCGATGCCAAAAAATACAATGCCTGCCATGATCAATTCCACAATCTCCACATGTCCGGGTATGGGGGCATTGAAGAGATACCGACCCAAGATCTCGGCGGAAGCGAAGAACATGAGGAACATGATGATAAATACGGAGGCCAGGTTCAACCAGTCCTCCATAATTCTTATTTTTCCTTCTATTGTACGAAGGACAGAAGACCTCTTCCACACAGGGGTCTCACCATTACTCGCCCCGGCATCTACTTCCATACAGTTTTTCACCTCTTAGAGCTTGAAAAAGATCGTAATACTACAAGGGTAAATTGCTGGGGAAAATGGATATTCCCCCAGCAGGGCAAAAAAACCTTAATGGCCGATAAGTTCTTTTCTCTTTCTTATGTAATAGTCTAAGACATCTCTTCCTGGCAGGCCTTCTTTTTGCCTTGCCTCTACCCATTTTTCATAGAATGTTTCAGCCTCTCTTACCAGCCTTTCCCGTTCTGAAAATGGGAAATCAATAAACTCTAAGCGCTCCTTAAAGATAGGTATCCACTTGTCATCTGCCTTTTTGAATTCAGCAGCCCATATCTCAGGGGACCTATTATACCACTCCATATGGTATTTCTTAAATTCTTCAGGCAGGGCATCCCAGGCATCTTTATTTGCAATATAGAAACAGGACATGGTGCCTAATGAAAGAGGTAAGGAAACGTATTTGGATACCTCATAGGTCTTAAAAGATCCGTACCCGTATGTCCAGGGAAATCCAACCAGATCTACGGTTCCTCTTGACACCGCTTCATAGACCTCCGGAGCCGGAACCAGGGTGGGTACAGCACCGAATTGCTGCAGGACCTTTGCAATCTCTCCCCCTATCCTTATCCTGGCTCCATCAAGATCTTCTACCCTTCGAACTGGTCTGTTTCCCATGAGGTGATACTGGCACAGGGCACTGGGCAAAAGAGGCACTGCGTTCCATTTGAGGAGCTCCTTTTTAAGGGCAGGGTGTTTCCAGATTTCAACCATCAGTTGAATAATGTCTTTGTTTTCGTTTGGGGCGATAAATGGTAGCTCACTCACGGTATGGAGGGGATTCTTGCCAGGTGTGTAGGCTGCACAAATCCCCGCAGCCTCGAACATGCCGGCCCTGATACCATCATAATTCTCCTTGGGAGGGGCCAGTACACCTCCATAGTGAAGCTTGATCTTCCAGCGTCCATTGGTTTTTTTCTCCATGTCCGCTGCCCACTCATGCAGGGGCGCACTCCAGGCCCTCTTGCCACCCCACAGGGAGAAATTCCAGTTGTACACCTTCTCTGCTGAAATCGCCTTTGGTGGGAGGGTGAAAAGAAAACCCACCATAATGCTTAGAGCGCATAAAATGACCACATACCTTTTTTTGAATAACTCTTTTCCCATGGCCAACCTCCTTTATTAATTAGTAATTAAAGGTTTACAACAAGGTACCTTACTACCAACTCTAATCCCCCCAGTCAAGAAAAATATCTGGTCTATTCAGCTTCCTCAATGTCTTCGCTGTCTATCGCCTGTTGCCAGCATATCCCTGATATGCTAATAAAGATTAATCTCTTTTGTAACTGTTCAGGTAGCCACCCCCGTCCCGAGCCGGAACGGGGCGGGGCAAGGCACCAAGCCCGCCCTGGCGCGACGACTTCATATAGTTCTAAGGTCTATGAAAGCCAGGTCTGGGCCAGGGACACAAAGAATAGACCTGCCCGCCATCGTCCCGCTCTGCGGGACTCAGGCGAGGCGGGCGGGTATGAGCTCTCCCCACAATGCTCATGATATTTGACTTAAGGAGCGAGATCTATTATGAAAAAGTTGGCATTGAGTAATGGAGGTTACCAAATGGATTTTGAATTAGACGATGTTCAAAGAATTATGGCTGATACAGCCGAAAGATTCGGCAAAAAGGAGGTCGTCCCCTGGCTTGAGCAAAAGGGTGACCTCAGGGAAATAGTACCCAAGATGGGGGAGGTAGGTCTTTTTGGATGTGCCTTCCCTGCCCGCTATGGAGGGAGTCAGGCGGGTTTTCTTGCACACTCCGTAGTCTGTGAGAAGATTTCCACCATAGACTCGGGGCTCCGATCCCTTTTTAATCTCCAGGCTATGACTGGCCCCTACACCATTATGGAGTGGGGGAGCGAGGAGGCAAAGGAGAGGTATGTCAAACCCCTTGTATTAGGAGAAAAGATAGGCTGTGCCTGTTTCTCGGAGCCAAATGCGGGTTCAGACCTGGCCTCCATGGAGACAAAAATCGAGGAGAAACAAGACCATTACCTGATTAACGGTACGAAGACATGGATCTCTAATGGCAATTATGCAGATTACGCGATTGTTTATGGAACCTTTGACCGCAGCCTTAAATACAAGGGGATCTGTGCCGTAATAGTGGAGACTGACCAGCAGGGTTGGCACGCCAGCGAGATCGACAAACTTGGGGACAAGAACTCTCCCATTGCCGAGATCTTCATGGAAGATGTAGTTGTCCCAAAGGAGAACCTTCTGGGGGACCGGAGCAATGGGTTCAAGGTGGCTATGACCGCCTTGGACCGGGGGCGCATTAGTGTATCGAGTGGTGCTGTTGCCGTTGCCCAGGCCTGTCTTGATGCCTCGATCAAATACGCCAATGAAAGGGTCCAGTTTGGCGAGCTCATTGGGAAATTCCAAATGGTCAAGGCGATCATAGCAGATATGGTATCCTATATAGAGGCCGCCCGCTTCCTGGTCCGGAGGGCGGCATGGCTCAATGACCAGGATCTCCCTTTTACCAGAGAAGTGGCCATTGCCAAATACTTTGCCGGAGAGGCCGCTGTCAAATGCGCCGGGTGGGCAATGGAGATCCATGGAGGTATGGGTTATTCCTTGGAAATGCCGGTGGAGAAATACTATAGAGACTCCAAACTCTACCAGGTGGGAGAGGGAACAGCAAACATCATGCGTCTCCTGATCGCAGATGATGCCCTGGGGTACAAAAACGCCAATCGGCCCCGACTTAAGGTACCCAGCGAGTTCAAGGACTTAGAGTAGGATAATATGTCATAAATGGGAGAAGCGATATGTCCGGTCCACTGGAAGGGATCCGTGTAGTTGACCTGTCCCGTATCGTAGTTGGCCCCTACTGCACAATGGTTTTAGGTGATATGGGAGCCGATGTTATAAAGATCGAAATGCCGGGAATAGGCGATGAGACAAGGATGTGGGGACCCCCTTTCGCAGGGGACGAAAGTGCCTACTATATCTCTTTAAACAAAAACAAAAGAAGTCTTACCTTGAACTTCAAGAAAGAAAAGGGAAAGGATATACTAAAAAGACTCATTGCCCAATCAGATGTCTTGGTTGAAAACTATAGACTGGGGACCCTGGAGAAATTAGGACTCGGCTATGAATCGGTCAAGGAGATCAATGCCCGCCTGATCTATTGTAGCATTACCGGCTACGGGCCGACGGGTCCGATGTGTCATGAGGTTGGTGTAGATCTTGTTGTGGCCGCTGAAGCTGGATTGATCGGCATTACAGGAGAGAGGGATAGACCGCCCTCTAAGGTAGGTGTGGCCATAACCGATATCCTCACCGCCCTCTTTGCTCAGGGAGCAATTGCAAATGCCCTTTACCATAGGGAAAAGACTGGAAGGGGTCAAAAGATAGATCTCTCTTTATTTGAATCCCAGGTGGCAACCCTGTTTAACCTTTCATCCACCTACCTCATTTCCGGGGAAATTCCTCAAAGGTGGGGCTTAGCCCATGCCAGCATAGTTCCCTTTCAGGGTTTTAAGACAAAGGACGAGGAATATATTATGGTGACTGTCACCAGTGAGAAGATGTGGGAAAAGTTTTGTGGTGTGATGGGGACTCAAAAATTTATCCATGACCCCAGGTTTGATGTCAACAAAAAACGGGTTATGAATAGGGAGCAGCTTGTCCCTCTCCTGGAGAAGAAAATAGCTACGAGGGACTCCGACGAATGGCTTTCAGAGTTCAGAAAGGTCGGCATCCCTTGCGGCAGGGTCAATACCATGGACCGGGTCTTTGACCACCCTCAAATCAAACCGCGGAACATGGTGGTAGAAGTAAAACACCCCACAGCCGACAAGATCAAATTGGTTGGAATCCCGGTAAAATATTCGGAAACACCCGGCTCTATTCGGCTTCCGCCCCCCCTGCTGGGTCAACATACCCAAGAGATCCTCTCAGACCTACTAGGATACCCTGAAAAGGAGATTGATGCCCTACGGCAGGAGGGGATTGTTTAGAGACCTCTGCGTACCTAAGTACATCTACTCTTAACTACGATAACAGATTTAATTCGTCATTGGTAAGGGCCCGGGGGGTATTTTTTTCACCAGGATGCCCCCTACATCGAGCATCGGAGGGCCCGCGTCAAAATGGTTTACAGCAACG
>JGI24422J19971_10000039_pt1 | contig 53269 bp, 64 predicted proteins | sample DeeMarSWOR152_54_FD_19971 | JGI IMG/M metagenome (IMG submission 19971) | reverse complement strand
TAAAAGCTTGTGAATGAAAAACAATAAAAATTGAATAAACAATAAAATACATATATAATCTTATATAAAGGAGCAAAACATATAAGAGGTTGTTATGGCTTGCAAAAGTAAGAAAGGGAAGAAGATGTCAGGAAGTGGAAAAGGAAAGAAATACAACAAGTAATAAGATTATAAATATAATCAAAAGAATAAAAAGAGAGCTGACGTATTTACTATACACATTCTTCTGCATTATCTTAGTGGTATTTATCCCTATAGCTGTAGCATTTACTTTTATAGGGATTATTCTTAAATACGCATTTAAATAAAAGGTATATAAGTGGCTGGTCGAAAAAAAAAGTTTCAAACAGAAGAAGAGATGCAGGATGCTATCGATAAATATTTTAAATCTGTAGATTGGACACCATCAAGAGATGAAGAGGGTAGACCAATACCATTCATGAATGCACCAACAATAACAGAACTTGCTTTAGCTTTGGGTTTTGCTGATAGACGGTCATTATACGATTATCTTAAGAAGGATGTATATACTCACACTATAAAAAGCGCAATATCTAAAATAGAAAGCCTACACGAGAAAAACCTTATATCAGGCAGACCATCAACAGGTTCTATATTTTGGTTAAAAAATGTTGGATGGCAAGATAAAACAGAAGCAGAAGAAAAGCAGGATGAAATATATCTTAATGTTAAAGCTTTATCCGATAGATTAGGCGTTTCTGATAATATTGATTACGATGGCAAAAATGAATAATGTGACAGAAATAATTAATATATCTATTAGTAAAGATGTATTAGAGAAGTTGGACAGGCTAGCAAGTAATTATGGATTGAAAAGGTCGAAATGTTTATCGCTATTAATAGAACAAGCTATTGAGCCAAAAAATATTCCGCTACCAAGAGAAGAGTTTATAAAAGGGTTAAAGGACTCTTTAAGAGTAAGCGATATGAGATTAGGTGTTTCTGATAGAATACAAGAAACACAAGATGAAGACTAATTTAACAAAAAGTTAATATAAAACATAGGCTTATCCATTGACTTATATATATAAAATATGCTATAATAGATATATAGGGTGTTTTTTATAGCACTTACACCCCAAGCTATTTGAGGAGGTAGTTATAATGGAAAAGCTTAGAAAAATTGAAATTTTAGAGTCTGTTGTTGGTAGTATATGGGAAAGGATATTGAACAATAGAGAGTGTGGCGAAGAAAAAGAGCGTATATTACAGGCTTATGACAAGGCAAGATTTAGATTATACGTATTAAAGCACGGCAAATCACACCAATAACAAGAACAACGAAAACGGAAAATAGGAAAATATAGCCCTTTTTACGGGGTTTTAGCAACTTAGAGAGGATTGTATGGAAAAAATCAAAGAAAAGCTTAATGAAATATCTTTCAAACTTGATGGTATGAGAAATGGTGGCGGATTGAATACAAACGGAATCGTAGAGCAAATGTTTTATGAAGCGTTTAGTATGTTAATACAGCATATGGAAGACGAAAAAGCAGAGCTTATTGTTCCAAAGCCAGAAAGCAAACCAATGAATAAAAAAGTTGATGGAACTCCGAGAGCTAGAACAAACATTAAAAGAAACGAAGAGAAAGAAGAAAAAGCCATTGTATGAAGCTAACAGAATTTGAGGCTCAAGCTGCACTTGCAGAAGTAATTAAAAAAGACCTTAGTGTATTTGTTCAACAAGTGTTTCACACGCTTGACCCACAAACGGCTTACATGCACAATTGGCACATAGAGCTAATATCTGATTACTTAATGGCATGTGAAAAAGCAGAGATACAAAGGCTAATAATAAATGTTCCTCCGGGTAGTTTAAAATCAATTCTTGTAAATGTTGCTTGGTCTGCTTGGTTATTGGCACATAACCCTCAAGCAAGGATATTGTCAGCATCTCACAGCGAAAGACTATCAATTAAGCACTCTGTTGCAACAAGAGATATAATAAAAAGCAATTGGTATAAATCGTTATTCCCTAGAACAAAAATAAGACCAGATCAAGATCAAAAGATTAACTTTCACACAACACTTGGTGGATATAGGCAAGCTTTCTCTGTGAATGGCTCGATTACTGGTGAAGGTGGTAATCATCTTATAATAGATGACCCACACGACGCTGGTAAGTCGGAATCAGAAGCAGAAAGGACAAGGGCGGTTGATTGGGTTGATCGTGCTTTTATGTCTCGTATGAGGGATAAGAAAGGCGGTTGCGCTGTTGTGATAATGCAGAGACTTAATCTTGGTGATTTAACGGGTCACTTGATGGAAAAGGGAGGATGGCAACTTCTATCAATTCCCGCTGTGGCTGAAAAGAAAACTATAATAGATTTCGGAAGATTTAAGAAAAGACCAATAGTACGAGAGGAAGGGGATTATTTACATCCTGAAAGAGAAGGTGAAGAGGAGATTTTCAAAGTAAGGCGTGATATTGGTGAGTATGGTTTTTCTGGTCAATATCAACAAAGACCTGCGCCTATAGGCGGTGGATTCTTTAGGAAAGAATGGTTAATGTTTTATACATCAAGTGTATCAGGAACTAATAATTATATACTTGTAGACCCAGCTAATACTAAGAATAAAAAATCAGATTATACAGCAATATGGGTGCTTGGAACTGCGAAAGATGGTAATATATACGTATTAGACGTGTACAGAGATAAATATAATCTTGACGAAAGAACCAATCTTATATTTGATCTGCATGAGAAATATAAACCTAAGATTACAGCATATGAAAGATACGGTATGCAATCAGATATTGACCATATAAAAAGCATAATGGAATATAGGGGTTATAGATTTAACATTACTGAGGTTTCAGGAAAGTTGTCTAAAGAAGACAGGATAAAAAGATTGCAACCATATTTCGCCGAAAATAAAATATGGCTTCCTAAATCTAAGATAAAATCAAGCTGGGAAAACAAACCAGTTGACGTGATAGAGGAATTCATTGAGCAGGAATATAAAGTATTCCCTGTTGGTGTTCATGATGATGCACTGGATTCTTTGTCAAGAATATGCGATATTAGTATGAAATATCCGAATAAAACAATCAATTACGAGGCTATATATGGTTGATATTCTAAATCTTGAAAAAAATATGCCATCAGACGAGGATATTTTTAGTAAAGCATCTGACAGAATGGGGGATTTTATAAGAGTTAACGAACGTTGGCGTGTAAACTATATGCGCCCTGCAATAGGTATGTATGATGGTTCGTCACAATGGGAGCGTGACGATTACGACAGAAAGAAAGAGCGAAAGTTAACACCTAAAACAGTAAACAAAGTAGCTCCTATAGTAGACGCTGTAAAAGGGTTTGAGATACAGAACAGAAGTAAAAAGAAATATTACGCTAGAAACTCAACAAGCAATAGGCAATCACAATATAAAGATATTGTGCAAGATGGTGTTGAGTATATAACTGCTGATGGTAAGGTACCGTTTGAGAATTCGCAAGCGTTTGCAGACATGTGTATATGCGGTATTGGAGCTACTGAGAATATAATTGATTACGATAAAAACCCCAATGGTGAACCGCATGTATTTAGAGTAGAGCCTTATTTATTGGGTTGGGACTTTTCAGCTAGGCGTAAGAATCTACTTGACGCCAATTGGTGTTTTTATGTGCAGATAGTAGACGCAAGAGAAACGGCAGAAGCTTTGCAACAAGCCGGTCACGACATAACAGCTAGTCAAATACTTTCTGGGACTGGAATAGTTGCAGGATTGCAAACATACTTTTTAGATTATTACAACAGAGATGAAAACCAAACACTAGGCGCTATAGTACACTATCAATGGAGAGAAAAGAGAAGCTTTTACCGTGTATTTAATCCAATACCAGATATACCAGATATATTAAAAGACCCTAATTTTAATGGTCAAGAAATAATGCAGATTATGCAGCAATTGGGTGAAAAATATAATTTTGACCCTGCTAACGATCGTGTATTTTCTATACCTTTATCTGATAAAAAAGATGTAAAAGAAATATTTGAATATTTAAGTATACCTATATCAAGAAAGACATTTATTAAACAACAGAAATACGCATACTTTAGGGCTTCAATGGTTGGCGCTCAAATAATAAGCAAAGAGCCTAACTACTCACAAGATGGGTTTAGTCTTAAGTTTATGACTGGAAAGTATGCACCTAAAGACAACGCATATTATGGGCTTATTTATCCTGCTATTGACTCACAAAGAATGTTTAATGGTGCAGTTACAGACATGCAGGGTTATGTTGAAACGGTGCCAGCTGGTGGGGTATTTATCGAGGCTTCTGCAGTTGATGATGCTCAAAATTTTGTCGGAACTTACGCAAGAGCGAAAGAAGTAACAATATTAGCTGATGGTGCTATCTCTCAAAATAGGATAATGCCTAAGGGTTCTCCTCCTACTCCTGATGGGTTGGTTAAAATGCTTGCACTATCAGAAGAAAATATATTTTCTACAACAGGTGTGTATAAAGATTTTCTTGGTATATCCGATGGTGATAACAGAATGCAATCAGGTATATTACACTCAAAGAGGGTAAGACAAGGTCTAGCTGTATTAGGTGATTATTTCGACTCTAAGAAATTCTATGATAAAGAACAAGGCAGATTATTTATTGATATGTTACGTGTTCTTGCTGAAAACGCACCAGGTAGATCAATATATACTGGAGAAGGTGAAAGCAGAAAAGCTGTACAGTTGCTAGAGTCAAATATTGCTGCTGAATACGATGTAATTATTGAGGATGTGCCACAGTCACCAGATGAAAAACAAGAGACATTTACCAAGTTGATAGAACTTGTTGGTATACTTCCAGATCAAATGAAGTCACCAATTATGCAATTATCTCTTGATTACCTGCCGTTGAAACAAGAAGAACAGGAAAAAGTTAAGAAGGCGTTAGCTCCTCGCCCTCCACAACAACCTGACCCGTTACTTGTTGAACAACAAAAGGTTTCTATACAGAGTATGGCAGCCGATGCAGAACTAAAAAAAGCACAGGCGCAAAAGATCATTTTAGAAGCACAAGAACAAGCTGCGCTTCTTAGAAATGGGTCACCACAAGCTGATGTTGAAGAAACAAAGGCAAAAACAGCTAAGTATATGTCAGAAGCTGGTGAGAATATGTTTAATATTAATAGTAATGTTTAAAAGGAGTTAAAAATGGAATTAGAAACAAACGATAGAGGTCAAGTGGATGCTGATAAGTTCCATGCTTTGTTAAATGATGTAGCTCAAGCAGATGATTCAAGCGATCAGGGAGAAAGCGAATATCAAGAGCAAGAAAACAATGAGCAATATGAAGAAGATAATTATACAGAAACTCAAGAACCAGAACAACAACAGGAAAAGAAAAACTATATACCACAAGATAGATTAAACAAAGTTGTAGCAGAAAGAAATGAGGCAAAACTTGCTTATGATGCTGCTGTCGCTAAAAACAACGAACTTATCCAGTTTATACAGCAAAACTTTACACCCAACAATCAGAACAACCAGAATATTCAGCAAGAAGAATTTATCGAAGCTCCAGAGGCTACAGAATTTGATGAGTTTGCAAAATATGTTGATAAAAAATATTCAAAAGAAGTTGAAGAACTAAAGAGAGAAATACAAAGGCTACAAGAAGAAACAACAAAAGAAAAACAGGTTTCAGCTAGAGATAAATATATAAATTCAGTTAGAAATCAAGTTGTGGAATTTCAGCAAAAGACACCAGACTATGCAGACGCACATGAATACCTTATGAAAAGCATAGCTGAGGATGTAAAGGATTACGTAAAAACAAAAGAAGAATTTATGTATGAAATAGATAGAGAGCTTGATAAAATTGTCGGAAGAGCAACAAAGGCTGGTAAAAATGTGGGTGCTGCTTTATATGATAGGGCTAAAAAAATGGGTTATGCAGGAAGAAACAATAATGTAAGACCTAATTTAGCTAAAATAGATAAAAACAGCAGGATACCTTCAAGTAATGATTTTGCTAGCTACTCTGGTTCTCCTTCTACATCTCCAGTATCAAAAGATAGTTTAAAAAGTCTAAAGAGAGATAATCAGGGTCACACAACAGCGGAAGATTTTAGAAAATTATTAAAAAGAGTATAGTTAAATAACGTATTATAATACCACGCTTTTAAACTATATAAAAGTGTGGTATTATTATATATAGGTTAGAAATTCCGTTAAAAATTCATGGTATCAACTCCATACAAAAGTTGCTTCATAATTTTAGTTTCTGCGAACTTTAAACGCTGTCATTCAGGGGCTACCTGTCAATAGCACATTTAGTATATTTTTAAACATTAAAAGGTAATAAAATGGCTATTCAAGATACGCATTTTAGCACCACATCAAACCAGACTGTAAAATTATGGAGTGATAGAATTGCAACAGATTTGGCTGATGATCGTGGTGAATTAGGGAGATTAATCTCCTCTGGAGTTTTGAAAAGAGTAGACGAATTAAATAAAACTAGCGGTGACAATGTAAGATACGACTTGCTAGCATCTCTTAAATCTGGTGGTTTCAGAGGTTCAACAAATATTGACGGTCAATCTACTGATATGGAATATTTCCAAGACAGTTTATCAATTGATATGTTGCGTTGTGCTGTTAACTATCCACTAGAAGGGTCTATTGACCAACAACGCATTCTGCACTATCTACCAGAAGACGCTTATGTAAGATGTCGTGAGTGGTGGATTGACAGATTCGTAACAAGTGCAATGTTCCAGCTTGGTGGATACTATCCAACAACAATAACACAAGACACAGTTACTTATACTGGTGACGATAGACTTAAAATAGTTGGTTTAAATGCTGCAACTGCTCCAACTGCTGTAACTGCTACGCGTCATATATATGCTGGTAGCAACACAACAGATCAAGGAGTCGCTGCTGACACAACTGCAACAATGACTTTAGCATTAATTCAAGAGGCTGAAGTTGCTGCTGCATCAGCAAGACCTTATGTGTTACCTCTAACAAACGGGAAAACAAAATTCCGTTGTTACGTTACAACAAAAGGATTTAACCAATTGATAAATGATACATCAGCTCCTAACCAAGCACGTGATATCATTCTTGCTCAAATTACATCAGGAAAAGACTCAAATATAATCGGTGATAGATTTATTTGGTCACAAACTGAAGTAATACGCATGAATGGTGATCATATGCCATTCGGTGTTAATAGTTCAACAGGTGCTGCTGAATCAAACTGTAGACGTGCTGTATTTGTTGGCCGTGACGCTGGATGTATCGCATTCGGTAAAGGTTATAGTGCTGGTGGTGAAGCTACACCAGGATTCAGTGTTACTTACGGTGCTGTACAAAACATAGGTTTGCATCAAGAAGTTTCGTTCAACTGTATCTACGGTGTTAAGAAAACAGTGTACAATAGTGAAGACTACGGTAGCATTGTAATTTCACATTATGAATCTTAATAGAGGTATAAATTATGGCTGCTGAAGATATGGCGGGAACTATTGTTAACACAATACCAAGACACGAGACCGGTAAACAATACACCCGAATTGGTTATTATGCATTAACTGAAGCATTAGAGCTAAACGATACAATTACATTTTCTGACATGGTTCCGGGTGGATGCCGTGTTGATTATGTAATATTGCAAGCTCCAGAACTTGATACAGATGGAACACCAACAGGTACTATTGACGTTGGTGACTCAGACCAAGACAAGTTTATAGATGGTATTGCAATGGATGGGGGAATATTTACAATAAACAATGTAGCAACTGGGCTTGTAAATACACCTTACACATCAACTACAGATATAGTTATAACAGTACCAACTGCGGTTGCTACTGGTGCGACTAGTGGGCTAATTATATTAGCTGTTACTTACACAGCAACAGGTAATGAATAATGGCTGATGTTACTTTAGGACAAATGAAAACAGAGATTGCTGACGAAATAGCAAGAACTGATCTAACCTCTCAGATTGAGACGGCTATATTGGATACGTTGTTAATTTATGGGCAACAAAGGTTTTTATTTAACTCAGAAGTAACAGAAACATACACAGATGAGGGGGTTGGATATGTTCCAATTCCCTCTGGTTCTTTCTCTATAGAATCTATAAAAGTAGAAGAAAGCGACACAATAACAAGACAGTTAGAGTATCAGTCTTACAGAAGTCTTGACAGGGCTGACAATGACCCAACATATACAAATACTCCAATAAAGTTCTGTTTGTTTGAAAATAAGATAAGATTATATCCTGTTCCAGATGAACAATATTGGTTATATATTTCGTATTATAAAGAATATGACTTACCTACAACTGATAGTGAAACACACGTATTTTTTAACAATGCGAAAAATTTAATAAAATTTGGTTCAAAGGCTTACTTATATGCTCATTATTTGCAAGATGACGGAATGGCATTATTAATGCAGCAGTTTGCGGATAAAGAGCTAAGAAGATTAACTTCTGTTTATAATCAAAATAATGGAGTTTTAACTTTAGGATGACAAATTGGAACAATCCAGATTTTAACCCGCAATCACTTACATCAGATGGTATTGTTGTAAATGATTTAAATAATGGGATGCTAGTTAGAAGCCTTGCTTCTGGTGACACTCTTGTATCAATAACTAATGCAGATGGAACAGCTGGAAACCCTACGATATCACTTACATCAGATGTGCCGACCAAGGCAGCCTCATCAACTGATAATGCTGTTGTTAGGTTTGATGGCACTAATGGTGCTACATTAGCAAATAGTGTTGTGATAGTAGACGATAGCGGAAACGTTACGGGAATTGCAGAATTAACAACAACTGGTAATGTTGATTTAGGTGGTACACTTGATGTTACTGGAACAACAACACTTGCCACGAGTTTAACTGGAACATTAAGAGCGGATAGCGGTGTTGTTAGTATAGACCCTGTACCAAAGGTAAATTATACAGCTACAGCAGCGCCAACAGTTAACGATGACGATACAGAAGGTTATAGCGTTGGTTCAACATGGATTGATATATCAGCAGATGAAGCTTATAGATGTCTTGATGCTACAACTGGTGCTGCTTTTTGGATTGAAACCACTCTTACAAGTGACGAGCTTGGGAGTATGGCAGTACAAAATAGCACAGATATAACAGTGACTGGTGGTGTTATGGATGATGTAGCGATTGGTGGCACAACTCCAGACAGTGGGGCATTTACAACGCTTACTGCAAGTGGGGATGCTACGTTAAGCGGAGATACTACTGCCAAAAGGGGTATAACGACAGACGCTACAACAACAAGAACTTTTGCGCTGTCTGACGCTGGGGAATACATTAGATTTACGAGTGGTTCTGCTGTAACTGCTACAGTCCCGCCAAACTCGAGCGTTGCTTTTCCAACAGGTTCAGAAATAGAAATATTCCAAGCTGGAGCGGGTCAAGTAACAATAGCAGAAGGCTCAGGAGTTACAGTTAATTCAAAAGATAGTTTACTAAAATTAAGCGGTCAGTATAGTGCTGTCTGTCTCAAAAAAGTTGCTACTGATGAATGGGATTTAATAGGCGATTTAACAAGTTAAGGAGATTTTTATGTCTAGGCATATTTTGGGTTCAGCAGAAACAGCAAACGGAAGTTACCCTAGTGCGGGTATTACTGTATATGGTGGTCGTTCTACATTCGTAGCATACGGGACATGGGACGGTGCAACCGTTACACTAGAGATGTCACCAGATGGTGGTACAACATGGATAGCTATAGGAAGCGATACAACATTTACTGCGGATGGTGTAGGTAATACAGAATTTGGGTGGGATTCTCAAAATCCGATACTTGTAAGAGCAACAGTATCAAGTGTAGGTACTACTAGTTTAACTATGGTTTGGTATAACGAGTCAAGAGGCTAAAAAATGCCGATAACATCATATCCCGCAGCTTTTCCATGCTCTGGAAGTGCTGATTATAAATGCGACAATGCTCCTACGTATGACGGCGGTAGTGGTGTTTTATTTCCTCCTGTAAGTGGTTATAAAATATGGTTAGATGCTAGTGACGAGAGTACAATAACAGAATCATCTAATCTAGTTTCGAGTTGGGATGATAAGAGCGATCAAGGTAATAATGCGACTCAAACAAATGAGACAAATAAGCCAACTTATGATTCAGTAAATCAAAGTATTAACTTTGACGGTTCTGATAATTACTTAGATATCACAGGGATATTAACAACAGATTATACCATATTTTGTGTTTTAACGAACAATGATACTTCTGGTGTGGCAGGTCTTTATTGTGATAAAACAGCGTTTCAGAGGGGGCTTTATTTTGATGTTGGTAAAGCAGCTATTTATAATGGCAGTACAGCGGTAAAAGACACCGATCAAAGTACTGGTAAAAACCTTTATACGGCTTACTATAGTTCTTCTGCTACAACTGCAAAAATGTCAGTTAATGGTACGGTAAAAGCATCTAATACAAGCTATGCTGCTTATACGCCGTCTGTAAGTGATTCAATAGGTAGATTTGGTAGTGGTAGTTATTGGCTAGGCAATATGCATGAATTAGTTGTTTATGATTCATCATTAAGTGATGGTCAAATTTCATCTATTGAAAGTTATTTAAATACAAAATGGGGATTGTGATAATGTCAAGACCAGACTATAAGCCACATTTCCCTTGCAATGATAAATCTTGTTACATAGTGACAGATGCCCCTAAATATGATGGCGGTGATGGTATACCGGCGTGGAATGGACTTTTATTAGAAAATGAATACGCTATTTTATTAGAAAATGGAGCTGTTCTTTTGATGGAGAACTAAATGCAGGTTAATACAAAAATTAGCGACTTAACAGAGGCTACAGAAAAGCAAAACGATGACTTGATTGTTATTGTTGATACTTCTGATACTACAATGGCTTCGAGCGGAACAAATAAAAAAGCATCTATCAGTTTGCTTAATACTGAAACAGTACAGGCTGCAAAAACATCAGATTATTTAATAACAACTTCTGACAATGGAAGCATAATTGAGCTTGACGGCACATCATCAACAATTGACGTTACATCTTATTCGGCGTCTGGAAACGCTGGTAAAACAATAACATTAGTAGCAATAAACGCTGATAATGCTATAACTATTAAGATGAATTTAAATGGACTTGGTGATTACATAATGACATTAAACGAGAGTTTATCTATATACTCTAACGGTACTAACTGGAGGATTATGTAATGACGTATCAACCATTTATTAAAAGAGAAAATTCCAAAATAATACCAGTTGACTCTAACGATAACTATCAGAGTAATGGTATTGTTAATTTATCAAGCAATGTTAGGGTTAGAGAGCTAACAAGCGAAACAATGTCAGTAGAATCTTATGACACTAATTCGCAAGATTACTTTTTTACACAAACACAATTTGGTAGAACCGCTGCGCTTGCAGGATTACAAGTTCAGTTTCGAGATTCTGCTTTGTTTCCTTCTTTTAGAGTTAAAAGAGATCCTGAAAGCGTATATATGTTTCCTCCAATTATCAGTATAGATATAGATGGAGTATATGCCGGATTAAAATATATAAAACCAGTTGAAGAGGCGCAGAAGACTGTAATTACAAGCGGTACAACAAATATGGACGCTGTATACGATGAGACAGATTCATTGTATAAACTTAGCACACTTACAACAACAACATATGATTTAATAGTTTGGAGAAAATATTTAACTACTGGTAATACAAACCCTACTGCTAATCTAAGGGTTAGAATATGGGAAGGAACTGGAGAAACAACAGACGATAAGCTCGGTACAGATTTAACTTTACCAGTAAGTTTGTTTACAGGAAAAACAGCTGGTACAGAAATTTGTTACTCTTTCAATCAACAAAATCTTTGTTGTGAAATTGGGGCGGTCGCTCCTGCTGGAGCTAGAGGAAATGAAAATTATTATACTTTGTATTCATCTACTGAACCATTTTCTCTATACGGTAATGGAACATTAGTTAATAATGCAATAGACAAGCAAAAATTTATATTTGAATATATTGATAGCTCAGGAGAGCTTGGAGAAATAAAACAATTTGCTTTGAGTATTTCTAATGCTGTAACAAAATCAACGTTACAATCTAGGGGGTGGGCTATTTGTGATGGAACAACACCAGAATCTCAGGGAGTATCTGATGCAACAATAACCACAACACCGAACTTAGAAGAAAAGTTTATACGCATGTCTAGTGATGAGACATCAGGAAACACTGGTGGTGAAGCAACACATACGTTAACAATTGCAGAAATGCCAGCGCATACACACGAAGTTGATTGTTCTGTTTTTGCAGGAACAGCAGCAGATGCAAGGTGCGGTGGAGAAAATGGGGAGACATTTTCAACAAATTCTACAGGTGGAGGAGAAGCACACAACAACTTACCTCCTTATTACGAACTAGTTTATTTTATAAAGGTTAGATAATGGCAGTAACACCGAATTTAGGGATAACTTTACCAACTGTAGGGGGTTCAACTGATAGCTGGGGAACTGAAAACAATACATCAATTTCAACATTCGACTCAGAGCTTGGAACAAGAACTATAGACCAAGATTATAACGGTAAAGAATTGCAAAACGCTCTTGTTAAAAAGGCATACACAAAGGGTTACAATCTTGGTAATATATCAGGAGGTGTTACAATAGATTATACAAACGGTAATTTACAATATGGTGTTTTGGTTGGCAATATTACCTCTGTTACAATAAGCAATCTACCAGCGTCTGGTAATGAGGCTTTTTTAACTTTAGAATTAACGCAAGATGCTACAGGTTCGAGGACTATAACACTTGGAAGTGCATACAAAACACAAGGCGGTGCTTCTATAGTTTTAACAACTTCAGCTAATGCAGTTGATGAGCTATATCTTCGCACAAGGGATGCAGGTACAACTATAAAAACAGATTTAAACGGAGATTATAAGTAATGGCATGGTTGGGTACAATGTTGGGTATTATGAGTGGTGTTGCTAGTATTTTTGGTGTAAATACCGCTGGTTCTAAAACAAGTCTTAAGTCCATAATAGCAAATGAGCAATGCACTAGAGTTATAAAACTAACTGATAGTTTAAGTATTGCTTTTTATAGAGATAATTCTTCTCCATATACACAATATTACAGAAAAATAATTAATGGAATCCCAAGCACTGAATATAGCACTTCTGATGGAGGAACAACATCAGTACCTCTTGTAGCTGCTAGACTATCAGATACTAGTTGTATATACTGTTGGACTACTTCCGGGACTTTATATTACAATGTAATATCTGGTTTAGATGGAACACCATCAGTAGATTATAATTCTACTGCATCTTCTTATAGCTTGGGTAATAATCCACAACACAATCTAGTCGGTTTAAGTTCTGACGATGCAGCGATATTTATAAATGATTCTTCTTTAGCTAAATTAATTGTATTCGAGGATTTGTCAACTAGTCCTGCAATTGCGTCAACCAATACTATTTATAGTGGGGAAGCTGCTCACTCGTATTTAATAGCGCTTAGTTCAACTAAGATTGTAGCGTTCTATAACGGTTTGCCGTCTGTTGGTTATTTCAAAGTAATAGATAATGTTACAACTACCCCATCTATAGGTACGCAATATACTTTTTCTGGTTCTGATTCTATTAATTTTGGTAGCAGAGGGCTTATGGATTGTTGTACGCTTGATAGTACAAATGCTTTAGTCGCTTGGAATTATAACTCTGGTAACGTTGTTAAAGCTGCATTGGTATCTAGTCTTGACGGTACTCCTAGCGTTAGCGGAACAACAACTATAACAAATGCTGGAGACGGTTCAGCTATTTCTCTTACTCAATTTAGTAAAGATGATGTGTTAATTACATATTATGATTCAGGAACAAATAATATAAAAGGAACAATGTTAAATGATGTGCAATCAAGTATAACACAAGATACAGAGTTTACTATTGATTCGGCAGCATTGGGAGGAGCTGCGGGTTCTGTAATAAAAATACTAGATACATCTGGTATATGTGTATTTAAAGATAATACTAGCGGGTCTGGAACAGACGGAAATCCTTCAATCAGATTATTGAGTTATTCATAATGGCAGAAAAATTTAGAAACGCAAAAATACAGATACAGCCCGGTACAAATAGAACGCCAGATTCTACAGACTCCGACACTTTATATTACGTTGATACAAATAGAGTACGCCACGAAGACGGAAGATTGAAAAAGATTGGTGGATGTGAAAAACTATTAACTACTGGTGAAACTTCTATTGTTGGGACAGCAAGAACAATATTCTCGTATTTTTACAATGGTAAAAACAGATGGATAATAGGAACACACAAAAGGCTTTACTCTCTTGAAGAAAGAGAGCTTACAAATATTACCCCATTAAAAACAACACCTGAAACTCTAGGCTCTGACCCATTAAGTGTTACACTTGGAAGCGCAACAATAACAATAACTGATACAAATTCTTTCGAAGAAGGAGACAGAATAAAGATTGACGGAGCAACAACAACTGGTGGGATACCAGATACAGAAATAAATGCAGAGCATATAATACATGATGTAACAGCAAGTGATTATAAAATAACTGTAACAACTACAGCAACTAGCACAACAACAGGTGGAGGGGCAGCAGTTGACGTTTACGAGCAAATAGATGCAGGTGCTCAGAACTTTAGCGACATTATAGGTTACGGTGGTGGTATTTATGGGTCTGGTGCATACGGTGTATCACAAGCATTTTCTACTGTTTACACATTACCAAGAATATGGAGTATGGGAAGGTTTGGAAATGATGTTATAACAACACCCGGAGACGGTGGAAAGATATACATTTACCAATCAGATACTGACACAGCGCCAACTGTTTTAACCAACGCACCAACAGAAAGCGATTATGTTTTTATAGATCAAAACGCTGTAATTTCATTGTATGGTAATTCAATCAAGACATCTACACGTGGCGACGCTACTGAATGGACACCAAGTCCAACGACATTAGCATTTCAAGACGAGATAGAAGGAGCTGAAGACTTTGTATGTGCGACAAATGTTAGAGGTACTAATTTATTATTTACCTCTAATCAAATTTATACTTTTAAATATGTAGGACTACCTAATATATGGATAACATCCAAACTAGACGTTTTAGACGGTATTATAGCAAGAAACGCTGTTGTTTCTGCTTCTGGTGTGGCGTTCTGGATGGGGAACAATAATTTCTATGTCTATGACGGTGGTATTGTTTCTGCTATCCCTAATAATACATTAAGTGATTATATATTTAAGAATATAAATAGAACATCAGCAAGAAAAATACATTCTTTTGTAAATAGAGAATATAACGAGGTATGGTGGTTTATACCATTAGGTACAAATACAGAATGTAATTATTATGTGAAATATAATTATATATATTCATTTTGGGAGGATGGTTTTTGGAGTAGAACATCATCAGAAACACCTTTGCATCTTACTACTACGCCTTTGTTAACAGGTAACGATACATACATATATAAGCATGAATCTGGTGTTAATGATGACGGTTCAGCTATGAATGAATACGCAATCACTAATTATGCTCAAATTGGCAACGGCGATAATGTAATGAATGTTACTGGATTTATTCCAGATGCTACACAAGAAGGAAATAGAAAGTTACAGATATATACTAAAATGCGTCAGCAAGGTGATGCAGTTATATCAGAAGAAAAAACAATAACACCAACTACTGAAAAGGTAGATTTTAGAGCATCAGGAAGATTTAGAGCATATAAAATCTATAGTGATGAGTTAGATACTAATTGGAAAATAGGACAAGAATACGAAATGCTTAAGACTGGGGGTAGATTTTGACAAAAGAACAATACCCTTCATTTTCTAATCTTGATAACTTACAAAGAGATTTGAGAAGATTAACAGAGTTGCGTGACAGAGATATTGAGGAAGATATACAGCTAAATGAGAAGCTTTATAAATTAGGATTATCTACAACAGAGTTTCAAACATTTAGATTATTTAATGATAGCGTAATTTATACTAAGGTTATAGACTTAACAAAAACATTTTTAGAAACTGATTCCACGAATATAGCACATAGTATCAGTGATTTAGATGTTGTTATTTCTTCATGCGGTATGGTTAAAAGTAGTAGTATATGGTATAATTTACCTTATATAGATATAAGCTCGGCTGAAAAGTCTTACTATAAAATAGATTCAACTAATATTGTTTCTGTCGTAGAGGGTTCACCTAGTTGGACAGGGTTTTCAGAGGGGCACTTAATTTTAGAATATACAAGGAGTTAGTTATGGCAACTAGTAGCAGCACGAGTATTTGGCCGGGTATTTTATCAGCAATAGGAACTGTTGCAAGTTCTGTTGCAGCTTCAGAAGCTGATGAGGGTGCAGAGCCTTCAGTTTCTGGATTCGAAGCATTGCCAGAAGAAGTACAGGAAATATATCTGCAACAGATATTACCACAAATAGCGTCTTCATATACTATGCCATATACTACGCTACCTATGCAGAGGGTAACAGAGCCAACTGCTGGTGACCCTTTTGCGTCACAAGCTTTGTGGGATTTGCAGAGATATAGCGATCAATTAGTAGCACAAGGAGGAAGCCCGCTATTTTCTCAATATACTAATGTTCCAACTGCGCAAACTCAGACAACACAAGCAGCTGCGCCAACAACAACATCAATTTTTAATAAAAAACAAGGATGGTAGATTATGGCTGATAGTGATAACGATTCAGAAACTGGCGGTTTTGGTGATTTTGGCGGTTGGGGTGATGTAGTAAGTGGTGCTCTTGGTGGTGCTATAACTGGAGGTTTGCCCGGTGCTGCTATGGGTGCGCTTGGAGGTGCTATTAGTGGTTTTGACTTTGGAGGCTTTGGAGGCTTTGGAGGTGGAGCAAGTGGTGCTAATACTACCTCTGGAATGGGTGGAAATGTTGGAGATATAAATCTTTACGGTGGAGCTGGTAGTGGAGGTGCAACTTTTAATGTTGCAGACCTAACAGGTGGTGACATATTTACAAATATGTTAAGAGGTAAATACGGTGGTTGGAATCCAGATGGAACACCAGTAACAAGAGATCAAACAGCAGACTCACCATATTCAACATACACAGGTGGTGGATATCCAATGCCTCCTCAATATTCAGCAACTGGTGGGATAGATACTTACGGTGGAGTTTCTCCAATAGGTGTAATAGAGCCTTTTAATGTTTATCAAACAGAAGCACTACAGGCTATGGCTCAACCAATAGCTCCAAGTGGATTTTATACTGGAGCACAAGAAGCATATCAACGTGCTTTATCAGAAACACCTAGTGCTACACCTTTCTTTGAAAGGGGGGAGCAGTTTATGGGGCAAGCTTCTGATTATTTGGGTCGTGGTGCTGATTTAATAGGTAGTGCGTCAGGATATACGCAAAGAGGAACTACAACATTAACACCAGAAGCTTATGAGTCTGCATTACAAACATATATGAACCCTTACCAACAAGAGGTTATAGATAGGGCATTGGCAGGAACAAGAGAAGCGGAAGCGCGTAGACAGGCTGAATTGCTTTCAAGTTTGCCGGGCGGGTCTAGTTTCGGAACTACTGCACAAGGAGTACAACAAGGTTTACTTGGTGAGGCTGGTATACAAACAGAAGCAGACATCATTGCACAGCTAAACCAGCAGAACTACGAACAGGCTCAACAAGCAGCATTAAACCAATTTAATCAAGAAAGAGCGCGTGAATTACAGGGTGCTGGTCTTGAATTACAAGGAGCTAGTACATTTGGTAGCCTCGGCGGAACTGCTGGACAATTAGGGCAAGGACAACAACAGCTTGGTACTGGTATTTTATCACAGTTAAGTGGTCTAGCAAGCCAAGGCATATCAGGAGAGCAGGCAGCTAGAGGAATGAGACAAGAGGATATCGCATCAAAATTAGTATCTGGACAAACCATTCAGGCTCAAAATCAAAAATTACTTGATGTACTGTATCCTGAACTTACTGGTACAGTTGGAAGAGAAGAGGACGCTTTAAACGAATACATAAACAGATTGTCTAGTGCATTCCCTCAAACAGGTTCGCAAGGAGCTATATCAGGTCAAGGAATGGGTACATTAGGTGCGATTGGCGGTCTTGCTACTTCATTAGGTGGTACAACTGGATTAGAGCAACTATATAATTATTTAGGTAGTTAAATGAGTAAAAATCCAACTTTTGGGACAGACCCAATTGCAATGGCAGGGTGGCTTAGTGCTACGAGTAGTAGACCTATGGCTGAGGTTATGCCACAAGCTACACAAATGGCTTACCAGAACAGACAGAAACAACTTGAGCAGCAGCAATTAGAGGCACAAAAACAGCAGGCTGCTAGACAAGCATCATTAGGGGCTGATCTTTCTGGTACTACTCAACAGCAATTACAAAAACTTATATCTGGTGGTATGAATCCGCAACAGGCTGTTCAAATAGTTAATGCAATGTCTACATCAAGACAGCTTGACTTAAGAAGAGCACAAGAAGATCGACTAGCTAATCAACAAAGGATAAACCAGCAATTACAGCAGCAATATTTGAGTCAACTTGTTGCACCTGAAAAACAGCGTGATATAGCATTAAATAAAGAGTTGGAAACAGCTACTAGGAGTATACTTGCGCCAGATGAAGAGATATTGAAAATAGATTCAGAAGTAAGTGCTTTAGATAGCGAAATAGATCGAGCTAATGCAAAATATAGAAAAGCTGTGGTTTTGGATTCAATTAATCCCGGTATGAATTTTTCTGGAATAGCGGAATCAGAAGTAAAAGATTTAGAATCAAAAAGAAAAAGATTAGTAGAAAAGGGAAACAAGATACAAAAAAGAGTTGAGACGGAAAACAAGGCATTATTAAGTCTATCTATAAGAATATCGGAAAGTGGACTATCTGAATTAGCATATAGTGTTGATACACTTGATAATCTTATAGGAGATAAAGGAGGTATAGAGGGTGGTACTGGTTTTTTAGAGGAATTTTTTACTCCAGACGCTTTCTTAGGTCAAAAGGCTCAAAGGACAAGGCAAACAATATCACGTGTTAAAAACGCGGTACTTAAAGCTAGATCAGGTGGTGCTGTAACAGAAAATGAAGAGTCAAGACTACTTGCTGAGCTTGGTAAAAATACAGATCAAGGTATAAGAAATGCTGTAAAAGATTTAAAAATTATTATAAACAACCAATACAGGGATATTGCTGCTGGTTATCCACGAAAAATTTACGAAAAGTTTGCAAAAGGAGACGGGTACGGAAACCCCTTTGAGAATGAGGAAGAAAAACAAGCAATAATAGAACAGTTGAAAAAACGGGGATTAAAATAATGGTTGATGTTTCCAATTTATCAGATAGTGAGCTTCTCGATTTAGCAAGAAAATATAATATACAAGTTCCAGAAGAAGAGGCTGTAACAGAAGAGGAATATACAGACGAACAAAATAATACATTAGTAGATTTTCTTTCTAAGGCTTCAACCAATGTTCCTTTTTTGAAAGCAGAATCTGAATTTAGCGAAGCTTTTGGCTCTTCTTTAGAAAAATTAGGAACTGGGATTATTCAAAGACTTTCAGAGCGTGACATGTTGGGTGATTTCTATTCAAGTATATTGCCAGCTTTCAGACCTGATTTAGCTGATCAATTGAAAACAACAACATCACAAGACGTTTTTGAGGCTACTCAAAGAGGTGCTAGAGATATAGAGAGAAGAGGAGAGGGCAGAGGTTTTGCGTACGGTGCTGGTGAATTTGCTGGTGAGGTTGCGCCATTCCTTGCTGGTGCTGGTGTTGTTCCTGCTGCTGTTGCAGGTGCTGCTAGCGGATTAGTACAGCCAACTACGACTGGAACAATGCAAGAAGCGCAAAAAAGAGCATTGCAAAGTGGTGCTATTGGTGGTGCGCTTGGAGGTGCTGCTGCAAAAGGTGCTGCTGCTATTGGTAAAATTCCTAGTGGTGCTGCAAAATTAACAAGACGTGCTCTAGGAGTTGATCCAACAGCAGTGGCAGAATTAACAAAGGCTGGAATAACTCCAACTGCTGGAGCTATAGGTGGTAAAGGAGCAAAAATATTAGAAAAAACATTTTCTGAAATGCTTAGCAGTGCCGATATAATGGAAAGGTCAGCACAAAAAACTATAGGGGAAATAGAAGAGGGAATATTAAAACAAGCTTCTCAATTAGGCAAAGCAGAAACAAAAGAAGAGGCTGGACAAGCAATACAAAAGGGTGCAGGCGAGTTTGTAAACAGATTCTTGTCTAAAAGCGGTCAATTGTATGATAACTTAGGTAAATATATAAAGCCCGATGAAAGAGTGTCTATCGATACTACAAATAATGTTCTGAGTGAATTATCAGATCAATTTGCTGATTCTCCAGCAATACAAGCAGTATTTGAAAGCCCGAAAATGAGGCAAATAAAAAGGGCAATAAGTGAAGACTCTGTAAATGGTCTTTTAAATTTTGGAACTGTAAAAAATCTACGCTCTTTAGTTGGTAAGGCTATAAATGATAAAGATGTTATACCAGATGTAGCACAAGGATCATTAAAGAAATTATATGGCGCTTTGTCTGATGACATAAAGCTTGCTGCTGCGTCGAAAGGTGAAGAAGCAATAAACGCGTTTAATAGAGCTAACAATTTTTATAGAAGCGGTCAAAAGAGAATTGATGACGCAATAGAAAAAATTGTAAATAGCGATACTCCAGAAAAGGCTTTTAATGCTGCTATGGCTGGTACAAAAGAAGGGGCTACCACACTAAGAAAGATTAAAAGAAGCTTAAAACCAGATGAGTTTTCAGAGCTACAAAACGTCACATTAAGAAATATGGGTAAAGCTAATCCGGGTGCGCAAGATGCTGCTGGTAATGTGTTTAGCCCAACTACGTTTTTAACACGATTTAATCAATTGTCGCCAGAATCAAAAAAGGTTTTATTTAGCGGAAAAAATACAGAGCTATCAGAATCACTAGACAGCCTTACAAAGGCAATAAGTAGGGTTAAAGATGTTGAAAAGTTGTCTAATGTTTCAGGAACTGGTAGGATTGTATTAACTGGGGGCGCTATTGGTATGGCTGGATTACGTACAGCTTTACAAGCTCTAGGGACTGCATATGGAGGGGCTAAACTTATTACAAACCCAAAATTTGTTGACTGGTTGGCTAAAATTCCAGCACAGAATACAGCACCAAAATTTGGTAAGCATTTGGAGAAATTAAGTAGAATTGCTGCTGTTTCTCCAGATAATAGGGAGTATATACAGGATTTCATAATTGGTTTGAGGGCTGAATGATGGAAGAAGAAAACTTTAGTGGATTTTATCCGTTTTTGTTGTTTGTTATTGTTTATTATTTATTTTAAAGGGGGTTCTCATGAGAGCATCAAAAGAAAGAGATTACGATATTGCACCAAGTGGGACATTCGTTTGTAATGGCACAACTGCTGTTACTGTTGCAAATGATGAGGTTAAACTTGAAAGCCATATACTTATAACTTTAAATACAGTAGGCGGAACTGTAGGAGCTTTACCAGCTATTAAAACAAAGACTGCGGGTACTGGTTTTACTGTTGCAGGCACGGCAAGTGATACGAGTACTTACAATTATGTAATACTATAAATCTTTATAATAAGCCTCTTTTTTGATATAATAACAAGAGGCTTGTATTTAAAATAGGAGCTAAAAAAATGGAAAAAGTGACAGCAAAGGTTATACCATGGATTATAATAGGTGCGCTAGGATGGATAGCGACAACAACAACTGTTAATATGAAAAATATTAATAGTCTTGATACTCATGTAAAAGTGTTAAACGTATCAATGGAAAATGTTGTAGAAAGCACAAAAAAAAACGATATATCTATAGCAAGCTTGACAGATAAATTTCATAACTTATCAATAAAGGTAGCGGAAGGGAAATAATGAACCATCTTATAGAAACAGTTAAGGAAGATTTAAAGATATATGAAGGTTTCAAGCCTTATGTGTATCTTTGCCCTGCTGGTTTAAAGACTATAGGATACGGACACAATATAGAATCTTCTCCACTTACTATTAATGGTATAAGGCTTGATAAAGATTATATAATAGATGGGAAGCATGTTATCACTAGGGAAGAAGCTGAGGAGGTTCTTGAGGATGATATCAAGAATTCAGAGGACGACAGCAGGAGACTTTTTAGTGATTTTTATGACTACCCCCTTAATGTGCGTTACTCTATCATTAGTATGGTGTATCAACTTGGTATGCCTACCGTGGGTAATTTTAGAAATATGTGCGCTGCTATTAAAAACCGTAAATGGAAAGTTGCTTGTTATGAAGCACTTAATAGCAAATGGCATTTACAAGATACGCCCGAAAGGTCGTTAAAAGTAGCGTTTAAATTCTTAGACGCAATTGATTAATTTTAATTTAGGGGCTGATATGTTTAAAATATCTAACTTAGTAGGTGGCGTTTTTGAAGTAGTAAAGGGTTGTGCTTCTGGAATTGCTAAGGCAACTGGACTTGACGAGACAGTTGTATCAAATGTAATAACTGGTGTTTCTACATACATAGAAAAAGACGAAATAGCAAAAGAGAAAGTACAAACTCTTATTTCTAGCGAATTAGATAAAGCAAGACAACACGAGCTAGCTTTTTATAGTAAATCAGATAAGGCAGGTAATTTTATTCGTACAATAACAAGACCAGTAGTAACAATGGCATCAATTGGTTGTTTATTTGCAATGAAAATAATATGCGTACTTTCAATGCTTAATGACCCTGAAAAGATTTCTTCTTTAGTTAAAGATTTCCCTGATGCTAAACTTATGTTTACACTTACTACATATGATTATGCAATAGTAGGTGGTATACTTGCTTTCTGGTTCGGTGGTAAGTTTATTAAATCTGACTTGTTTGGTAAGAGATAATGTTATATAATTAAATAGGCAAAAAGTTTGCTTGTTTTTTTGTTGTGCCCTAGCTTAAACACTAGGGCATTTTTTATGCAAACTCGTCTAACAAGTCTTTTTCTCTTCTGTTTAGAGGTTTTTTAATATATGGTGTTGCTGCTTTTGTTTTAATTAATAGTTTTGCTAGACTAATAGCAACATCATAAACGTAACCACAGTGGTATATAGACTTTAAATCTTCTGATTCAGTCACAGAAATTGATTTCTTCATTAGAATTTTCATTAATCAACCTCTCAGCAATTTTAGTTAATAAAAATATATCCTTACTACTTAGTTTATTTAATCTCTTAAATAACTTTAGCATGCATCTTTTGTTATTTAAATCAATATCGTTATTTTTCGGGTCTGCTATATCAGCGACTGAAACGTCAAGAGCTTTAGCAAATTGATGCAATCTACTAACTCCCATTCTGTTAAGACCCTTCTCATACTTTTGAATCTGCTGGAATGTAACCCCTGCATATTCTCCTAGCTGTGTTTGAGAGAGACCTTTCATGGTTCTAAACTCTCTAAGCTTTAAACCTGCTTTTATATCTTCTATTTCCATAAGTTTACCTGTTTTAAAATTATAACACATAAAGTTGTGTTTACATTTATATATATATATAATAAAATACATACTGTCAACAACCAATAATAAAAAAATGCCTAGTTACATAAAACCTATAAGTATAAAGAAAGAGCACATCAACGAGTTTGAAGAATGGTGTAATCTAAAAAAATCTATGGGTAAAAGTGTATCTAGTTCTATTGTTGATTTAATTTTAAAAGATTTAAAGGAGTTGAAAGATGGAAGAAAAAAAAGAATTGATGGAGATTAAAAACTCTCTTGATTACGCTTGTGAATATATAAGTTCACTTATTGAAAAAGAAGAAGAAGAAGAAAAGCTTTCAGGTGTTCTACATGCTGTTGAATGTGGTGATTTAAGACGAATAATGGAGTTCTTCACTGCTGATGTTAAGATTTCTAAAGACTTCTGTAAAAAAGTTATCTCTGTTGCTAACGAACTTGACAAAGATGACATTGTCAAGCATGTCAACATGTACAGAAGTGGAGAATTGCAAACAGAAACAGAAGAATTATATGAGTCTGAAACAGGAACAGATTTCGGAGAGGTTGTATAGTTCTGTAAAACGTGGCAGAATTAAAGAAGTAGAGCGTTTAATTAGAAAGGGTGTAGATATACACTCTGATTATGATCTTGCGTTAGTATTATCAGCCTCGTTTAACCACATCAACATATTGAAACTCCTCCTCGAAAATGGTGCTGATGTAAGGACGCAAGATCACCTTCCACTTAAATTAGCTCTGGAAGATGGTAATTTTAAATTAGTTGAATTATTGGTAAAACATTATGTTTAAAATGATAGTTGGTTTAGTGATCATATCTGGTTTATTCGCAACTGCGGGTTTTACAGGCATAGTTGATTCATTTGCTGCTGTAATAGCTGGTATAGGTACTTTTATTGGTTTTATTACTGGTGGTGTACTTAAAAAGAAATAAATACAAAGCAAAAAAAACAGAAATTAACGGCATTCTCTTTGATTCTAAAAAGGAGGCGAAAAGATATAGAGAGCTTTTGTTGCTTGAAAAATCTGGTGAAATAACTGATCTTGTTCTGCAAAAAAAATTCAATATAAAAGGTGAATACGGCAGTGGTTGTTATTATCTCGCTGATTTCTTTTATATTAAGGATGGTGAAGAAGTTATTGAAGATGTTAAGGGTTATGATACGCCAGTATCAAAGTTGAAAAGAAAGCTTCTTAAATCTTTTTATAATATTGATGTAACAATCATATAAATTTATTGTTTTTTTTCAGGTTGGTGTTGATTATTATATATAAGTAATATAAAGTTATATATGCCCTTTAAACAGAGCAAAAAACTTTTTTATTAGGTTCGGGTTTCATAGCAACTCGAGCCTTTTTTTTACTTCTTCAAGTAAATCTTTTTCATATCCGTGATTCTCTTGCCATGTTCTAAGTCCTGCATGTATTGCAATGCCAAAACCGCCGTTTCTGTGATGAATGTGACAAAGTGGTATAACTTCATAGTTACTTGAACGTTTACCCATTGTAGAGTTGTTTATGTGGTGTAATTCGGCAGGTTGACCGCATATTATACAGCCAAGCTCTGCAACTCGTCTCATGTGCTCTTTTTCTGCTTTATTCAAAACTTAGAACACCCGTGTTTGAAATTATTGATATACTTTTTTAGTTCTTTTAGCGTATTATAAATTATAAACTGTTTCTTCTGAAATTAAAGAAAACTGTGTTTCTATTTCTGAAACCCTAACTTTTAAAGCTTGTAGTTCTGTTTCTATATTGTTTACTCGTGAATCATAACTATTGTTGTTTAGTTTAACACAGGTAAGTGCTGCTAATCCTAATATAGCGCATAAATACAAAATGTATAATTTACTCATCATCACACCATTTAAACCAATTTGAAAAAAGATTTTCCTTAAAATCCAATGATTCTTTATTATTCAAACAAAGTTCAAACTCTTGCATGACTCCGCCTATTGTTTCATTACTATAATAAAAAGAATGGCGACCCCTATCCCTTCCTACAAAAGGATAGTAATATCTTAAAAATTTACCCATTGATTCTGTAATTTCTTCATCAAATTCAATTGCGTTATAATTATGGCAATCAACTTTTATTGTTTTTTCTCCTCCTAAGTTTAAATATTGTATTGATATTTTTAATATTTTCCAAATTTCCCTTATTTCATTTCTTTTTTGTTCTTTCATTTTTATTTACTCCTCATTTTATTTTTTTCATATTTAATTTGTCTTACAAAATCATAACCAATAAAACCGCATGATAAAAAAGAAATTGTAATAAACACCAAAGATAAAAAAATCGATGATATTGTTTGATCATTAAGTATTAAAAAAACAGATAATACGCAACCAGCTACACAAACAGTGAATAATATAAGAATCATAATACCGACAAATAAGTATTCAATTATTAATTTATACATCATTCAACCTCACTTCCCCTTTCGTCAAATATTTTCCCACACTTTATACATATTGTTTTTACATATGTTGATTTTTTTATTTTCATTCTTTCTATAAGGTCATGCAAACCGAAACCAGTATATCCTGTTAAGTTAAAACCATCTGGAAGATAACTTTCATAATCGTAAATAACCTTTAATTTATGTTTTCCTTTTTTACAGCTTTTAAACATTATTCAACCTCTTTACTTTTTATTGTTTTTTCATTTATTTATTAACCTAAAGAAATAATACTTTCAGAGCTTTTTATTTTCTTAATCCTTATGTGCTCGTTTGTATTCAACTGTAAACACTGATAAGTAAAATTACCTAAATACTGCAATAAATCACTCTTTGAATTGCTTCCTTTAATAACTGTAAGTTTAGGCTCTCTATCAACTATTTGCTCTATAAATTTATCCATTTTAGCAGTCATTAGAATATGGCATCTATTATTAGCTAACATCCTAGCTTTTGGGGAAAAATCTATAACTCTTGGACACTCATCAACAAACATATCTATTATTTCATGATTGTTATTTTTTGCTGCAAATAAATATGCTAATCCATTACGATAACACGGGTCTGCACCATCAACTAGCAACATATGGCATGTAATAGCATCATTAAACTTAGCTGCTTGTATTAATTTTTCTGATAAATGGTTTTTTTTCATAGCTTTATACCTTGTTAAAATTATCTACCTACTTCACTATCTATACAAGTGCAACCAAAACAGTTACAATGCTCTTTTGAAGTTACAACACTCAATGGTTTATATATTATATTTTCCACTCCGTTTTCATCCAAAGAAACGTTAGGAAATAATAACCTATTTTGTCTTATTGGTCGCAATAGACGACCATTTAACACAACATTATAAACTGGTTGAGCTGCCCTCATTCCATATAATTGTTCAGAAGAAACAGCCTCTTCTTCACTTTCGTGCGTTGATTCTGAATCACTTACATCTTGATCGCTTTCGTAATAATTGTTTGTTCCTGATGGCATAAATACCTCCTAATATTATTAAGTTGTTAAAAAAATAATTATTTACTCCTCAAAAAAGTGCAATATACCGTTCTCATCTTCTATATAAAAAGTTTCTCTAGTTCCTTTTTGTTCACCATAATAATCATCATGGAAATCTTCGTAACGCCTATAAGCACCTTGGTAGCTTTCACATATACTTCTTACTTCTGTTAATGCATCAAATAGACCTGTATAACCATCTTCTACATCTACATAAGTAGTATCTCCACTATTAAGAATAGAATTTAAAACACATGAGTTGCTTACCATTTTGTAACACTCATCTATAATATTGATTAATTCTTCAACGTCAGACTCGTCATAGTATTCTGGGTTAAAATCTTTTAAGGTAAGATCAAGACCTATCTTTTTAAAAGCTTCCACAATATTTACCTGTTTTTTGTTGTTGTATTTCTAGTATACATTGTATTTATATAAATGTAAAGTTTAATTTCACATTTTATTATAAAGAATATAAGTATTTTATTTGTTAATTTTCTACAAAAGAGCAATTAAAAGAATCCCCAAGTGTAGTTTTTACTTTTATTGGACTAAGACTCCTCCACCTATTATCAACATTTAAAATGGAAGCATCCGTAATACCTAGATCGTCTTTATCTGATGATGTTACTGTTATAAATTTATACCCACTATTGCCACTTATACTCATTCTTATATCGTTAATTTTTTTGTTACTTGGTAATGTACACAAAACCAATCCAGACATAATTATTGTTTTAGCTAAAACTTTCATAATTCTTTACTCCTCTTTTATTTATTATCGTATTCTTTTATCTTTTCGTTCAACTCATATTCAAGGTTTTGTATTCTGTTTTTCAAATCTCTTGAATATTGGCTTTGTTGTAATAAATCCATATTTAAAAAATTGCGAAATAGTGCAAAAAATAACGCTTCAAATACAATACTTATTGTTCTACATATTAATTTAATCATTATAGCAACTGTATTTATGTTGTTTTTTTTCTTTTTCTGGATTTACTGAATCGTTAAATTTATTGTTAAATTCTTCTAAGCATTTAGGGCATTTATCTAATACAATATCTCTATCAACAACAGAGCAGTAGATTGAGTTAACTTTATAATCGCCGTGTTTATCACATGTATCATATCCTATAAATTTAATATCTCCGTTATTTGGCATTATTCAACCTATTTGATTATTCGTATTTAGGATTTTTTATATCTTGAAGATTTTGCCCGCATTTTGAGCAAAATTTTTCATGTGAATATGGCTCTAGAATGGCATTTTTTATCCAAACATTCTTGAACATTGTTCTATATTCGTTGCTTAATTTTTTAGCATCTTCTAGATTATCAAAAAATCGACTTTTTGAATTGGTGGATAAAATAGATTTTAATATATATAAAATATTTTTATTTGAATTTAAAGAAGTAATAACAGGGTCACACGTTAGAAAACTCCATACATTAACGTTTCCACAATCACACGTTACTGTTTTTTCTATTTTTTCACATGATACGCATTTATATATATACTTTGTTTTTTCTACTATATCTATAAGATCACTTATTTTTATGTCTTTATTTATTTCCATCATTCAACCTCTAATTGCTTAACACTTTGTGTTAAAGTTAAAACCTTATTACCATCTTTATATTGTTTTAATTTCTCAAGAATCTCTTTTTTTAACCATTTTTCCTCACCTTTCTTAAATTCTCTAATATATTCTTCTGTTAACTTTCGTATACTTCCGTAACAATCATCAATGAAATCATTTATAGTTTTGTCTGCAAAGATGTACTCATATTGAGCATAATCTTTAACAAGTTCACCATATGAACTCATGTAACATTGACCTCTTAAGAACTTCCATAACGTTTCACATCTATCTTCTGCAAGTGTAGTTTGTTTAAGTAAACCAAGCATATCAAGCCAATCTGCTAACGCTGGTAATCCATAAAAATCAGAGCGTTTTTTAGTATATATGCAATTATGCACACATTTTTCGAATTGATCTTCTGTAACTCCTTGTTGTTTTAAGCATTTGTATATTAATTTTGCATACTCTTCTTTAGCAGTAAATTGATAGTTTTCGCAAAACATGTATAGAAGTTGTTTAAATTTTTTATCATCCATTTTATTACTCCAAATTAAAGTTCATTATTTTATTATATTTATCGTTGTCTATGTTTTTACTGTTTGTAAATTCATTTGATGCTGACTTTTCCCAAGTTCGCACACAAGCTTTCCAGTCTTTCATTTTATTTTTACCAACCAACCATCCTTTCGATTCATAGAAATTAAAAAACTTTTCAGCATCAACAAAATTCATTCTTTCATTGCAATAAGTGTGTATGTCCTCGACAGAGGGCTTAACAAATATATTTTTTGTTTTTGATTCTGTTTTAGTTTCTGTTTCTGTTTCTGTTTCTGTTTCTGTTGCTTTCGGTCTGGGTTTTGTTTGGGTTATCCCAGTAGAAACCTGTGGGTTATTTCTAGGACGCCCACCCTTTCTACCATTTGCAACACTTGATTCATATTTTTTAGTATTTTTTTTCAGATCATTTAGTAATTTTTCGTAAAAAGTTTTAGCAAATTTATTTGATGGTTTATAGTCACTTTCTCCATACAAACAATGGTCACTTATTGCGTTAAAAATATCTATTATTTCTTCATTTGAAACACGTCTGGTTAGTGCTATAAAATCCACAGCATAAACCTGAAAGTAAGGGATAGTTTTTGTCATGATGTCCTCAGTTAAATTCTCAGTTAAAAAATTGGGGGCTGGCGCAACTGAGGAATCGCTTTCATTCGGGTAATTAATCCGAACTAAGCCCCACTTAATAATAACACTAATCTACATATTTTTCAAGTGCTTCGTCTAGTCTATTACTGAAAGTACAACGCTTTTCCATAAGCTCCATACTTTCCAACTTCTCTAGTTTTACTTTAGCTTTTCTTAATTCTCTTTGTTTTCCTGCTATTTGCTTTTCAAGATTATTTATATCAAATAACAATAATTCAATTTCGTTTTCAATTTCCATTTAGTCCTCGTTTTTTTTAAAAAAATAATCAACATCAACATTGAAAAAATCAGCAATTTCTTGAAGTTTATCCAATGAAGCAACCTTTTTGTTTTCATAAATAGAATACATCATTCTAGTTACGCCTAATATATCAGCCATTTGCTGTTGTGTTAAACCGTTAATTTTTCTTAATTTCCTTAAATTATCACAAACATTATTCATCATAATATCCTGTCACATACGGGCTAGGTATTTCTATACCATAAAACTCACCAGCCCAATTAATACACTTGTCGATATAATCAACAGTTTCTTTCTTATCTCCTTTGCTATTTGATAGTGATTTTATACGTGCCCTTGTAAAGCCGTCAAACGGGCTTTTAAGCTCTTCTTTAAAATTTAGCATATCACGTAGCAAATAATCTAATTCATCAATAGAAAGGTCGTTTCCGTCCGATTCTGAGGCTTTTTTAATATAGGGTAAGACAACAGCAAAATAATAAGCTCTTTGTTGATTAGTTGGTTTTTTACTAATCTCGCTTATTTCAACTTTAAAAGAAACCTTATTAACTGCTAAATCTCTCATATAATCAACAAGATTTTCTTTTATAGTTTTGAAATTTTTAATATTATCATACCTAAAAAAATATTCTTTTTTCATAACTAAAATGGCACCTCATCATCAAGATCATCATAACCAGAAACAGATTTTTTATGGCTTGCTGCTGAATTAGAACCTTTTACATCAAGTGATATTAACCTTCCATCAAAACCAGAAACAACAATTTCAGTTGTATATTGCTCTTTTCCGTCTGAATCTGTCCACTTTCTACCGCAAAGCTCCCCTTCAATATAAACCTTACTGCCTTTTACAATGTACTGTTTTATAAAACTAACTAGCCCTTCACTAAATACAACTATCTTGTGCCATTCTGTCTTATCTTGTTTATCTCCATTTTTATCACGCCATTTCTTACTTGTTGCTAGTGAGAAGTTTGCTATTTCTTTACCATCTTTTGTAGATCGTATTTCTGGTTGTTTACCTATATTTCCGATCAATTGAACTTTATTTAACATTTTTAACCTCTTCTTCTATTTTAATATTAAAGCTTAACTCAATTGACATTTTTATAAAATCTTTCCATTTTTTCCACCAATCTAACGCATCAGTATACATTTCTGCTATGGTTTCGTCATCGAATGAAAACCACTCATCTATAGAGTATTGTTTGCATCCTATAGCCATTGTTTCATTTGTATATGTAATTGTATATTTTTCTACATGGATTGATTTTATTTCTTTAAGATTACCAATACACTTATTAAGGTCTGAGTCTATAAGGTCTGCGCATCTAAGGTCTGCGCCTCTAAGGTTTGCGTATCTAAGTGGTTTTTTATCTTTAACTAACTGCTCAACAAAATCTTTTAAATTGTAGAACGCACTTGATTCAGCAATTATTGAATCGCTAAATCTATGTTTTATTATTAATTCTTGCACTTTTCTATCTCTCTTTTAATTTCTATTAATTCACTAATTTTTCGTTGTAAATAAAAGTTTATCCTTTTAAGATCATCAGAAAAGTTCGGGTCTTGTTTCATAGCTCCTAGTTTTTCTATATCTTTTTTGACTAATTCTTTTATAAGTAATAGATCATCACTCATGTTCAAACCTCTTACTATTAGAATTAAATAAATATCCTATAGTTTCAGCTTTTTCTTTTAAGTATGAAAACAATACAGTTTTGGAATCTCTAACATGTTTAGCGTCTTTTAACTCTTCAATCATGTTGTTTAAGTCATCACCACAATTACAACGATCTATTAAAACCATCATTTCGCATTTTAGGTTTTCGTAACCATCGTCTTTTTTTGAGTTATCCATTGTATCAGCATCTTTTGTATCATCTATTGCGAATAGACCGTTTAAAGCATACTTGCGAGCATATGATGACGTTGATCCTGTTATTTGCGCATCATCCATACCCTTTTTCTGTAAAGGATGCTTTGCTAATGCTGTAGTGCTTATTTTTTGGTCATCAATACAAAATGTTGCCGTAGCCTTTACAAATAAATGACCATCTATACTTACAACCTCATCACTTAGAAGCAAACAAGATTGTTGCGGTTTTAGTCTATTAACAGCCTCGACAATATCTTCACATGATCTGTAGTTATAACCACCGAATTTATTTAATTGGTTTTTAGGAACTTTTAACTCTTTTTGTATTTCCCCTAAAACTTCCTGTATTGTGAGAACTTTTTTTATATTACTCATCTTCTTTCTCCAAAATATATAATTCTTCTAGTGCTAACCAATAAAGCTCGTATTGTTCGTTATCTGTCATCACTACCTCCTAATACAGCAGACGCAACAGGTAAACCATCCATCATTAAAAACATAATGTCATAATGATCTGCTATCTCACAGCCGTCTGCAAAACAATCAAACATTGAATGTATCCATTTTTTAGCACTATACCTATCTTCAAATTTGTTTTTAAATATAGTTCTCTTAGGTTCAAATTGTGTAATATTAACGTCTATCATTTTGTGACCTCGCTAATTCATAAGTTTTTATTGCATCATCATAAAGATACTTAGCACAAACTAGCGAACCTAGAGACGCTACGCATATCATTATGATAGACATAATCAAAAAGCATTGTAGATATTGTTTCATTTTATTTGCCTGTTTTTGTTGTTTTGGCTAATGCCTATTTCTAGTATAGATGTATAATAAAGTAATGTAAAGTCTTATTTTACATTTTATTATATTTATTTTACAGGTTATTGTTTTATATAGGATTTTTTATTGAAATAATTTTTATTATATATATAAGATTTTGCTTGAAATATATATATATAAGATTTATTATATAAGGTGTTGGGACTAGAGGAGCTGAAAGACTAGTCCCAACAAAAACAATTATAGCATAATATGATAATAGCATTAACAACAATATTGATGTTTCAACATTTTGATGATGTTAAGTATGTCAAAAACTATGATGGTGACACTGTAACAGTAAATATACCATATGAAAACCCTATTATAGGAAAAGAAATATCAATAAGGCTTAGAAATATAGACACACCAGAAATGAATAGTGAAGATAAATGTTTGAAAGATAAGGCAAAAGATAGTAAAATGTTTGTTGAGAATATATTGAAAACATCTAAAAGAATAGACCTTCGTAATTGCACAAGGGGTAAATATTTCAGGATGGTTTGCGATGTTTTCTCTGATGGTAATAATATAGGTGTAGAATTGATTAAAAATGGTTTTGCTAAATTCTATGACGGAAAGAGGTCAAGACCAAAACACGAATGTAAATAATACATTACACGAGATATTCATAAACAATCTATCCTTTTTCGCTCAATTGAATATCTCGTATAGTGTATTAAGTTGGTATTAAGAATGGAAGAATTTGAATCAGACGGAGCTACACCAAGACAAGAAGGCAACTATTTAAGAGCTAAGAGAAAAAGGCAACAAGAAAGAAAGCCAAGTCCTCTAGTTAGACAAAGCGCACAAAGAGACTTGATAAAATGGTTTGGAGTTCAGAAAGAAACTAAAAAAGAGAAACGGTAATGTTTAAGACTATTGATGAGCGTATGTATGATTATGATATTTCTTCTCCACTTGATATAAGTTTATTAAAGGGGAAAATATTAAAAAACATCATAGTAGATAAAAATAGAGAGGCTATTATCTTTATAGCGCATGATAATACAACATACATTATGTTTCATCCACAGTCTTGTTGTGAGCGAGTAGAAATAGAGGACATTTGTGGCGATATTGAAGATTTGATCGACTGTGAAATATTAGTTGCAGAAGAGAGGGTACTATCTGGAGAAGATGGTAGGTTTTGTGGGTCATCAACAGCTACTTTCTATACTATTAGAACTATGAATGGAAGTGTTGATATAAGGTGGCACGGAGAGTCAAACGGATATTATTCTGAGGATGTATCTTTTTTTGCTGCTAAAGATATAACATCTATCAGTGCTCTTGTAAAAGATAATATAATTGATGTTTGTGATAGGTTTAATGTAGGAAATAAAACATTCAAAAAATCAGAAATTTTATTTGTTACAGATATATATAATGTTGATACCAAAGATGGTACTGTTTTCGAGTTCGGAGTTTTAGTGCGTAAAGATAACGAGAGGGTGGTGTTGTCATGTATTTCTAATAAAAATAATGATAATTTTGCGTCTTGTCACGAGTATTTTAAAAAATGGATTTCCTCCGAATATTGACTTTAACATGTTGTTAATGTGTAAAAATAATATAAAAAAGGTAAACAGTAATGATAGTATTTCTATTTAAGTTATTTATATTTTCACTATGCACACCAGCATTCTTGATTTTATTTAGCGAATTAAGTCATGGTGCTACTGGTCACGCAAGTGCAGAGGTAGTTGTTAAAACAGAACCAGTTGATATATGGCAGTGTGACGATGAAGGAAATTGTTATTTAATAAAAGCTTATGAATAGGATTTAATTATGGATAATAAGAAAGAAGAATTGCATATTATTACAAAAGTTTCCTCGTGTTTTTTAAATCCAGACAGTTTTGTTTTTATAAATGAAGATAATCTTGTAGATTTAATCTCAAGTACTTATACTATTGATAATATGAGCGAAAATGAAAATATATATTTATGCGACAGTGGTTGTAGAAGGGGTGAAAAGGTAAATATAAGATATTTATGTAAAAAAAAAGACTTCCCTAATATTGCACATAACGGAATTAAAACAGAAGTTATTGTTGATGGAGTCAAGTATCCTGTCCCAGATCATTTTGACGAATCACTTAACGTCACTATAGGAGATATCAGAAAATTCTTAGAAAGAATACCAGAATATCTTGATGATATTCCTGTAATGATTAACTATTCTGATTCATACCAAGGAATACAAGAGATTGAATTTATTGAAACATCGTATTGTTGCAAGAGGTCACAAAATATAGATAGAAGAGTAGCATGCTACACAGTCCCACCTGGTGGATGCAGTAGAGATATTTGTGATTGTAAATCATGTGAATTCTTTTATAACTTGAAGTGTAAAGACTTTGAAATAGAAACAGCATTACTAATAACTTAATTTAATAAAAGATTATGAATGATCCTTATGATGGTGATAGTGGTATAGAGCTAGGTAAGTATGCAATAGACGGTGATATTTACAATGTTAAACGTCTACTTAAAGAAAACAATAGATATATCAAGCAAAATAGTCTTAACAAAGCTTTAATTAAAGCTTCATATATTGGAAATGAAGAAATAGTTAAATTGTTGATTGATGCAGGGGCTTGTGTAAATAGTAGTTATAATTTTCCAATTATAATAATTCTTGATGCAAAAAAAAACCACAAAAATGTTTCAAAGCGCATGTTAGAATCAATTAACAGTGGAAATAGATTTACTTCTTTATTGTGTGCTGAATTGATGGGAAATAATAAAATAGTTGATATTTTAAAGGATAATGGAGCTAAATGTTAAAAACAATATTTAATAAAAGCTTGTGAATGAAAAACAATAAAAATTGAATAAACAATAAAATACATATATAATCTTATATAAAGGAGCAAAACATATAAGAGGTTGTTATGGCTTGCAAAAGTAAGAAAGGGAAGAAGATGTCAGGAAGTGGAAAAGGAAAGAAATACAACAAGTAATAAGATTATAAATATAATCAAAAGAATAAAAAGAGAGCTGACGTATTTACTATACACATTCTTCTGCATTATCTTAGTGGTATTTATCCCTATAGCTGTAGCATTTACTTTTATAGGGATTATTCTTAAATACGCATTTAAATAAAAGGTATATAAGTGGCTGGTCGAAAAAAAAAGTTTCAAACAGAAGAAGAGATGCAGGATGCTATCGATAAATATTTTAAATCTGTAGATTGGACACCATCAAGAGATGAAGAGGGTAGACCAATACCATTCATGAATGCACCAACAATAACAGAACTTGCTTTAGCTTTGGGTTTTGCTGATAGACGGTCATTATACGATTATCTTAAGAAGGATGTATATACTCACACTATAAAAAGCGCAATATCTAAAATAGAAAGCCTACACGAGAAAAACCTTATATCAGGCAGACCATCAACAGGTTCTATATTTTGGTTAAAAAATGTTGGATGGCAAGATAAAACAGAAGCAGAAGAAAAGCAGGATGAAATATATCTTAATGTTAAAGCTTTATCCGATAGATTAGGCGTTTCTGATAATATTGATTACGATGGCAAAAATGAATAATGTGACAGAAATAATTAATATATCTATTAGTAAAGATGTATTAGAGAAGTTGGACAGGCTAGCAAGTAATTATGGATTGAAAAGGTCGAAATGTTTATCGCTATTAATAGAACAAGCTATTGAGCCAAAAAATATTCCGCTACCAAGAGAAGAGTTTATAAAAGGGTTAAAGGACTCTTTAAGAGTAAGCGATATGAGATTAGGTGTTTCTGATAGAATACAAGAAACACAAGATGAAGACTAATTTAACAAAAAGTTAATATAAAACATAGGCTTATCCATTGACTTATATATATAAAATATGCTATAATAGATATATAGGGTGTTTTTTATAGCACTTACACCCCAAGCTATTTGAGGAGGTAGTTATAATGGAAAAGCTTAGAAAAATTGAAATTTTAGAGTCTGTTGTTGGTAGTATATGGGAAAGGATATTGAACAATAGAGAGTGTGGCGAAGAAAAAGAGCGTATATTACAGGCTTATGACAAGGCAAGATTTAGATTATACGTATTAAAGCACGGCAAATCACACCAATAACAAGAACAACGAAAACGGAAAATAGGAAAATATAGCCCTTTTTACGGGGTTTTAGCAACTTAGAGAGGATTGTATGGAAAAAATCAAAGAAAAGCTTAATGAAATATCTTTCAAACTTGATGGTATGAGAAATGGTGGCGGATTGAATACAAACGGAATCGTAGAGCAAATGTTTTATGAAGCGTTTAGTATGTTAATACAGCATATGGAAGACGAAAAAGCAGAGCTTATTGTTCCAAAGCCAGAAAGCAAACCAATGAATAAAAAAGTTGATGGAACTCCGAGAGCTAGAACAAACATTAAAAGAAACGAAGAGAAAGAAGAAAAAGCCATTGTATGAAGCTAACAGAATTTGAGGCTCAAGCTGCACTTGCAGAAGTAATTAAAAAAGACCTTAGTGTATTTGTTCAACAAGTGTTTCACACGCTTGACCCACAAACGGCTTACATGCACAATTGGCACATAGAGCTAATATCTGATTACTTAATGGCATGTGAAAAAGCAGAGATACAAAGGCTAATAATAAATGTTCCTCCGGGTAGTTTAAAATCAATTCTTGTAAATGTTGCTTGGTCTGCTTGGTTATTGGCACATAACCCTCAAGCAAGGATATTGTCAGCATCTCACAGCGAAAGACTATCAATTAAGCACTCTGTTGCAACAAGAGATATAATAAAAAGCAATTGGTATAAATCGTTATTCCCTAGAACAAAAATAAGACCAGATCAAGATCAAAAGATTAACTTTCACACAACACTTGGTGGATATAGGCAAGCTTTCTCTGTGAATGGCTCGATTACTGGTGAAGGTGGTAATCATCTTATAATAGATGACCCACACGACGCTGGTAAGTCGGAATCAGAAGCAGAAAGGACAAGGGCGGTTGATTGGGTTGATCGTGCTTTTATGTCTCGTATGAGGGATAAGAAAGGCGGTTGCGCTGTTGTGATAATGCAGAGACTTAATCTTGGTGATTTAACGGGTCACTTGATGGAAAAGGGAGGATGGCAACTTCTATCAATTCCCGCTGTGGCTGAAAAGAAAACTATAATAGATTTCGGAAGATTTAAGAAAAGACCAATAGTACGAGAGGAAGGGGATTATTTACATCCTGAAAGAGAAGGTGAAGAGGAGATTTTCAAAGTAAGGCGTGATATTGGTGAGTATGGTTTTTCTGGTCAATATCAACAAAGACCTGCGCCTATAGGCGGTGGATTCTTTAGGAAAGAATGGTTAATGTTTTATACATCAAGTGTATCAGGAACTAATAATTATATACTTGTAGACCCAGCTAATACTAAGAATAAAAAATCAGATTATACAGCAATATGGGTGCTTGGAACTGCGAAAGATGGTAATATATACGTATTAGACGTGTACAGAGATAAATATAATCTTGACGAAAGAACCAATCTTATATTTGATCTGCATGAGAAATATAAACCTAAGATTACAGCATATGAAAGATACGGTATGCAATCAGATATTGACCATATAAAAAGCATAATGGAATATAGGGGTTATAGATTTAACATTACTGAGGTTTCAGGAAAGTTGTCTAAAGAAGACAGGATAAAAAGATTGCAACCATATTTCGCCGAAAATAAAATATGGCTTCCTAAATCTAAGATAAAATCAAGCTGGGAAAACAAACCAGTTGACGTGATAGAGGAATTCATTGAGCAGGAATATAAAGTATTCCCTGTTGGTGTTCATGATGATGCACTGGATTCTTTGTCAAGAATATGCGATATTAGTATGAAATATCCGAATAAAACAATCAATTACGAGGCTATATATGGTTGATATTCTAAATCTTGAAAAAAATATGCCATCAGACGAGGATATTTTTAGTAAAGCATCTGACAGAATGGGGGATTTTATAAGAGTTAACGAACGTTGGCGTGTAAACTATATGCGCCCTGCAATAGGTATGTATGATGGTTCGTCACAATGGGAGCGTGACGATTACGACAGAAAGAAAGAGCGAAAGTTAACACCTAAAACAGTAAACAAAGTAGCTCCTATAGTAGACGCTGTAAAAGGGTTTGAGATACAGAACAGAAGTAAAAAGAAATATTACGCTAGAAACTCAACAAGCAATAGGCAATCACAATATAAAGATATTGTGCAAGATGGTGTTGAGTATATAACTGCTGATGGTAAGGTACCGTTTGAGAATTCGCAAGCGTTTGCAGACATGTGTATATGCGGTATTGGAGCTACTGAGAATATAATTGATTACGATAAAAACCCCAATGGTGAACCGCATGTATTTAGAGTAGAGCCTTATTTATTGGGTTGGGACTTTTCAGCTAGGCGTAAGAATCTACTTGACGCCAATTGGTGTTTTTATGTGCAGATAGTAGACGCAAGAGAAACGGCAGAAGCTTTGCAACAAGCCGGTCACGACATAACAGCTAGTCAAATACTTTCTGGGACTGGAATAGTTGCAGGATTGCAAACATACTTTTTAGATTATTACAACAGAGATGAAAACCAAACACTAGGCGCTATAGTACACTATCAATGGAGAGAAAAGAGAAGCTTTTACCGTGTATTTAATCCAATACCAGATATACCAGATATATTAAAAGACCCTAATTTTAATGGTCAAGAAATAATGCAGATTATGCAGCAATTGGGTGAAAAATATAATTTTGACCCTGCTAACGATCGTGTATTTTCTATACCTTTATCTGATAAAAAAGATGTAAAAGAAATATTTGAATATTTAAGTATACCTATATCAAGAAAGACATTTATTAAACAACAGAAATACGCATACTTTAGGGCTTCAATGGTTGGCGCTCAAATAATAAGCAAAGAGCCTAACTACTCACAAGATGGGTTTAGTCTTAAGTTTATGACTGGAAAGTATGCACCTAAAGACAACGCATATTATGGGCTTATTTATCCTGCTATTGACTCACAAAGAATGTTTAATGGTGCAGTTACAGACATGCAGGGTTATGTTGAAACGGTGCCAGCTGGTGGGGTATTTATCGAGGCTTCTGCAGTTGATGATGCTCAAAATTTTGTCGGAACTTACGCAAGAGCGAAAGAAGTAACAATATTAGCTGATGGTGCTATCTCTCAAAATAGGATAATGCCTAAGGGTTCTCCTCCTACTCCTGATGGGTTGGTTAAAATGCTTGCACTATCAGAAGAAAATATATTTTCTACAACAGGTGTGTATAAAGATTTTCTTGGTATATCCGATGGTGATAACAGAATGCAATCAGGTATATTACACTCAAAGAGGGTAAGACAAGGTCTAGCTGTATTAGGTGATTATTTCGACTCTAAGAAATTCTATGATAAAGAACAAGGCAGATTATTTATTGATATGTTACGTGTTCTTGCTGAAAACGCACCAGGTAGATCAATATATACTGGAGAAGGTGAAAGCAGAAAAGCTGTACAGTTGCTAGAGTCAAATATTGCTGCTGAATACGATGTAATTATTGAGGATGTGCCACAGTCACCAGATGAAAAACAAGAGACATTTACCAAGTTGATAGAACTTGTTGGTATACTTCCAGATCAAATGAAGTCACCAATTATGCAATTATCTCTTGATTACCTGCCGTTGAAACAAGAAGAACAGGAAAAAGTTAAGAAGGCGTTAGCTCCTCGCCCTCCACAACAACCTGACCCGTTACTTGTTGAACAACAAAAGGTTTCTATACAGAGTATGGCAGCCGATGCAGAACTAAAAAAAGCACAGGCGCAAAAGATCATTTTAGAAGCACAAGAACAAGCTGCGCTTCTTAGAAATGGGTCACCACAAGCTGATGTTGAAGAAACAAAGGCAAAAACAGCTAAGTATATGTCAGAAGCTGGTGAGAATATGTTTAATATTAATAGTAATGTTTAAAAGGAGTTAAAAATGGAATTAGAAACAAACGATAGAGGTCAAGTGGATGCTGATAAGTTCCATGCTTTGTTAAATGATGTAGCTCAAGCAGATGATTCAAGCGATCAGGGAGAAAGCGAATATCAAGAGCAAGAAAACAATGAGCAATATGAAGAAGATAATTATACAGAAACTCAAGAACCAGAACAACAACAGGAAAAGAAAAACTATATACCACAAGATAGATTAAACAAAGTTGTAGCAGAAAGAAATGAGGCAAAACTTGCTTATGATGCTGCTGTCGCTAAAAACAACGAACTTATCCAGTTTATACAGCAAAACTTTACACCCAACAATCAGAACAACCAGAATATTCAGCAAGAAGAATTTATCGAAGCTCCAGAGGCTACAGAATTTGATGAGTTTGCAAAATATGTTGATAAAAAATATTCAAAAGAAGTTGAAGAACTAAAGAGAGAAATACAAAGGCTACAAGAAGAAACAACAAAAGAAAAACAGGTTTCAGCTAGAGATAAATATATAAATTCAGTTAGAAATCAAGTTGTGGAATTTCAGCAAAAGACACCAGACTATGCAGACGCACATGAATACCTTATGAAAAGCATAGCTGAGGATGTAAAGGATTACGTAAAAACAAAAGAAGAATTTATGTATGAAATAGATAGAGAGCTTGATAAAATTGTCGGAAGAGCAACAAAGGCTGGTAAAAATGTGGGTGCTGCTTTATATGATAGGGCTAAAAAAATGGGTTATGCAGGAAGAAACAATAATGTAAGACCTAATTTAGCTAAAATAGATAAAAACAGCAGGATACCTTCAAGTAATGATTTTGCTAGCTACTCTGGTTCTCCTTCTACATCTCCAGTATCAAAAGATAGTTTAAAAAGTCTAAAGAGAGATAATCAGGGTCACACAACAGCGGAAGATTTTAGAAAATTATTAAAAAGAGTATAGTTAAATAACGTATTATAATACCACGCTTTTAAACTATATAAAAGTGTGGTATTATTATATATAGGTTAGAAATTCCGTTAAAAATTCATGGTATCAACTCCATACAAAAGTTGCTTCATAATTTTAGTTTCTGCGAACTTTAAACGCTGTCATTCAGGGGCTACCTGTCAATAGCACATTTAGTATATTTTTAAACATTAAAAGGTAATAAAATGGCTATTCAAGATACGCATTTTAGCACCACATCAAACCAGACTGTAAAATTATGGAGTGATAGAATTGCAACAGATTTGGCTGATGATCGTGGTGAATTAGGGAGATTAATCTCCTCTGGAGTTTTGAAAAGAGTAGACGAATTAAATAAAACTAGCGGTGACAATGTAAGATACGACTTGCTAGCATCTCTTAAATCTGGTGGTTTCAGAGGTTCAACAAATATTGACGGTCAATCTACTGATATGGAATATTTCCAAGACAGTTTATCAATTGATATGTTGCGTTGTGCTGTTAACTATCCACTAGAAGGGTCTATTGACCAACAACGCATTCTGCACTATCTACCAGAAGACGCTTATGTAAGATGTCGTGAGTGGTGGATTGACAGATTCGTAACAAGTGCAATGTTCCAGCTTGGTGGATACTATCCAACAACAATAACACAAGACACAGTTACTTATACTGGTGACGATAGACTTAAAATAGTTGGTTTAAATGCTGCAACTGCTCCAACTGCTGTAACTGCTACGCGTCATATATATGCTGGTAGCAACACAACAGATCAAGGAGTCGCTGCTGACACAACTGCAACAATGACTTTAGCATTAATTCAAGAGGCTGAAGTTGCTGCTGCATCAGCAAGACCTTATGTGTTACCTCTAACAAACGGGAAAACAAAATTCCGTTGTTACGTTACAACAAAAGGATTTAACCAATTGATAAATGATACATCAGCTCCTAACCAAGCACGTGATATCATTCTTGCTCAAATTACATCAGGAAAAGACTCAAATATAATCGGTGATAGATTTATTTGGTCACAAACTGAAGTAATACGCATGAATGGTGATCATATGCCATTCGGTGTTAATAGTTCAACAGGTGCTGCTGAATCAAACTGTAGACGTGCTGTATTTGTTGGCCGTGACGCTGGATGTATCGCATTCGGTAAAGGTTATAGTGCTGGTGGTGAAGCTACACCAGGATTCAGTGTTACTTACGGTGCTGTACAAAACATAGGTTTGCATCAAGAAGTTTCGTTCAACTGTATCTACGGTGTTAAGAAAACAGTGTACAATAGTGAAGACTACGGTAGCATTGTAATTTCACATTATGAATCTTAATAGAGGTATAAATTATGGCTGCTGAAGATATGGCGGGAACTATTGTTAACACAATACCAAGACACGAGACCGGTAAACAATACACCCGAATTGGTTATTATGCATTAACTGAAGCATTAGAGCTAAACGATACAATTACATTTTCTGACATGGTTCCGGGTGGATGCCGTGTTGATTATGTAATATTGCAAGCTCCAGAACTTGATACAGATGGAACACCAACAGGTACTATTGACGTTGGTGACTCAGACCAAGACAAGTTTATAGATGGTATTGCAATGGATGGGGGAATATTTACAATAAACAATGTAGCAACTGGGCTTGTAAATACACCTTACACATCAACTACAGATATAGTTATAACAGTACCAACTGCGGTTGCTACTGGTGCGACTAGTGGGCTAATTATATTAGCTGTTACTTACACAGCAACAGGTAATGAATAATGGCTGATGTTACTTTAGGACAAATGAAAACAGAGATTGCTGACGAAATAGCAAGAACTGATCTAACCTCTCAGATTGAGACGGCTATATTGGATACGTTGTTAATTTATGGGCAACAAAGGTTTTTATTTAACTCAGAAGTAACAGAAACATACACAGATGAGGGGGTTGGATATGTTCCAATTCCCTCTGGTTCTTTCTCTATAGAATCTATAAAAGTAGAAGAAAGCGACACAATAACAAGACAGTTAGAGTATCAGTCTTACAGAAGTCTTGACAGGGCTGACAATGACCCAACATATACAAATACTCCAATAAAGTTCTGTTTGTTTGAAAATAAGATAAGATTATATCCTGTTCCAGATGAACAATATTGGTTATATATTTCGTATTATAAAGAATATGACTTACCTACAACTGATAGTGAAACACACGTATTTTTTAACAATGCGAAAAATTTAATAAAATTTGGTTCAAAGGCTTACTTATATGCTCATTATTTGCAAGATGACGGAATGGCATTATTAATGCAGCAGTTTGCGGATAAAGAGCTAAGAAGATTAACTTCTGTTTATAATCAAAATAATGGAGTTTTAACTTTAGGATGACAAATTGGAACAATCCAGATTTTAACCCGCAATCACTTACATCAGATGGTATTGTTGTAAATGATTTAAATAATGGGATGCTAGTTAGAAGCCTTGCTTCTGGTGACACTCTTGTATCAATAACTAATGCAGATGGAACAGCTGGAAACCCTACGATATCACTTACATCAGATGTGCCGACCAAGGCAGCCTCATCAACTGATAATGCTGTTGTTAGGTTTGATGGCACTAATGGTGCTACATTAGCAAATAGTGTTGTGATAGTAGACGATAGCGGAAACGTTACGGGAATTGCAGAATTAACAACAACTGGTAATGTTGATTTAGGTGGTACACTTGATGTTACTGGAACAACAACACTTGCCACGAGTTTAACTGGAACATTAAGAGCGGATAGCGGTGTTGTTAGTATAGACCCTGTACCAAAGGTAAATTATACAGCTACAGCAGCGCCAACAGTTAACGATGACGATACAGAAGGTTATAGCGTTGGTTCAACATGGATTGATATATCAGCAGATGAAGCTTATAGATGTCTTGATGCTACAACTGGTGCTGCTTTTTGGATTGAAACCACTCTTACAAGTGACGAGCTTGGGAGTATGGCAGTACAAAATAGCACAGATATAACAGTGACTGGTGGTGTTATGGATGATGTAGCGATTGGTGGCACAACTCCAGACAGTGGGGCATTTACAACGCTTACTGCAAGTGGGGATGCTACGTTAAGCGGAGATACTACTGCCAAAAGGGGTATAACGACAGACGCTACAACAACAAGAACTTTTGCGCTGTCTGACGCTGGGGAATACATTAGATTTACGAGTGGTTCTGCTGTAACTGCTACAGTCCCGCCAAACTCGAGCGTTGCTTTTCCAACAGGTTCAGAAATAGAAATATTCCAAGCTGGAGCGGGTCAAGTAACAATAGCAGAAGGCTCAGGAGTTACAGTTAATTCAAAAGATAGTTTACTAAAATTAAGCGGTCAGTATAGTGCTGTCTGTCTCAAAAAAGTTGCTACTGATGAATGGGATTTAATAGGCGATTTAACAAGTTAAGGAGATTTTTATGTCTAGGCATATTTTGGGTTCAGCAGAAACAGCAAACGGAAGTTACCCTAGTGCGGGTATTACTGTATATGGTGGTCGTTCTACATTCGTAGCATACGGGACATGGGACGGTGCAACCGTTACACTAGAGATGTCACCAGATGGTGGTACAACATGGATAGCTATAGGAAGCGATACAACATTTACTGCGGATGGTGTAGGTAATACAGAATTTGGGTGGGATTCTCAAAATCCGATACTTGTAAGAGCAACAGTATCAAGTGTAGGTACTACTAGTTTAACTATGGTTTGGTATAACGAGTCAAGAGGCTAAAAAATGCCGATAACATCATATCCCGCAGCTTTTCCATGCTCTGGAAGTGCTGATTATAAATGCGACAATGCTCCTACGTATGACGGCGGTAGTGGTGTTTTATTTCCTCCTGTAAGTGGTTATAAAATATGGTTAGATGCTAGTGACGAGAGTACAATAACAGAATCATCTAATCTAGTTTCGAGTTGGGATGATAAGAGCGATCAAGGTAATAATGCGACTCAAACAAATGAGACAAATAAGCCAACTTATGATTCAGTAAATCAAAGTATTAACTTTGACGGTTCTGATAATTACTTAGATATCACAGGGATATTAACAACAGATTATACCATATTTTGTGTTTTAACGAACAATGATACTTCTGGTGTGGCAGGTCTTTATTGTGATAAAACAGCGTTTCAGAGGGGGCTTTATTTTGATGTTGGTAAAGCAGCTATTTATAATGGCAGTACAGCGGTAAAAGACACCGATCAAAGTACTGGTAAAAACCTTTATACGGCTTACTATAGTTCTTCTGCTACAACTGCAAAAATGTCAGTTAATGGTACGGTAAAAGCATCTAATACAAGCTATGCTGCTTATACGCCGTCTGTAAGTGATTCAATAGGTAGATTTGGTAGTGGTAGTTATTGGCTAGGCAATATGCATGAATTAGTTGTTTATGATTCATCATTAAGTGATGGTCAAATTTCATCTATTGAAAGTTATTTAAATACAAAATGGGGATTGTGATAATGTCAAGACCAGACTATAAGCCACATTTCCCTTGCAATGATAAATCTTGTTACATAGTGACAGATGCCCCTAAATATGATGGCGGTGATGGTATACCGGCGTGGAATGGACTTTTATTAGAAAATGAATACGCTATTTTATTAGAAAATGGAGCTGTTCTTTTGATGGAGAACTAAATGCAGGTTAATACAAAAATTAGCGACTTAACAGAGGCTACAGAAAAGCAAAACGATGACTTGATTGTTATTGTTGATACTTCTGATACTACAATGGCTTCGAGCGGAACAAATAAAAAAGCATCTATCAGTTTGCTTAATACTGAAACAGTACAGGCTGCAAAAACATCAGATTATTTAATAACAACTTCTGACAATGGAAGCATAATTGAGCTTGACGGCACATCATCAACAATTGACGTTACATCTTATTCGGCGTCTGGAAACGCTGGTAAAACAATAACATTAGTAGCAATAAACGCTGATAATGCTATAACTATTAAGATGAATTTAAATGGACTTGGTGATTACATAATGACATTAAACGAGAGTTTATCTATATACTCTAACGGTACTAACTGGAGGATTATGTAATGACGTATCAACCATTTATTAAAAGAGAAAATTCCAAAATAATACCAGTTGACTCTAACGATAACTATCAGAGTAATGGTATTGTTAATTTATCAAGCAATGTTAGGGTTAGAGAGCTAACAAGCGAAACAATGTCAGTAGAATCTTATGACACTAATTCGCAAGATTACTTTTTTACACAAACACAATTTGGTAGAACCGCTGCGCTTGCAGGATTACAAGTTCAGTTTCGAGATTCTGCTTTGTTTCCTTCTTTTAGAGTTAAAAGAGATCCTGAAAGCGTATATATGTTTCCTCCAATTATCAGTATAGATATAGATGGAGTATATGCCGGATTAAAATATATAAAACCAGTTGAAGAGGCGCAGAAGACTGTAATTACAAGCGGTACAACAAATATGGACGCTGTATACGATGAGACAGATTCATTGTATAAACTTAGCACACTTACAACAACAACATATGATTTAATAGTTTGGAGAAAATATTTAACTACTGGTAATACAAACCCTACTGCTAATCTAAGGGTTAGAATATGGGAAGGAACTGGAGAAACAACAGACGATAAGCTCGGTACAGATTTAACTTTACCAGTAAGTTTGTTTACAGGAAAAACAGCTGGTACAGAAATTTGTTACTCTTTCAATCAACAAAATCTTTGTTGTGAAATTGGGGCGGTCGCTCCTGCTGGAGCTAGAGGAAATGAAAATTATTATACTTTGTATTCATCTACTGAACCATTTTCTCTATACGGTAATGGAACATTAGTTAATAATGCAATAGACAAGCAAAAATTTATATTTGAATATATTGATAGCTCAGGAGAGCTTGGAGAAATAAAACAATTTGCTTTGAGTATTTCTAATGCTGTAACAAAATCAACGTTACAATCTAGGGGGTGGGCTATTTGTGATGGAACAACACCAGAATCTCAGGGAGTATCTGATGCAACAATAACCACAACACCGAACTTAGAAGAAAAGTTTATACGCATGTCTAGTGATGAGACATCAGGAAACACTGGTGGTGAAGCAACACATACGTTAACAATTGCAGAAATGCCAGCGCATACACACGAAGTTGATTGTTCTGTTTTTGCAGGAACAGCAGCAGATGCAAGGTGCGGTGGAGAAAATGGGGAGACATTTTCAACAAATTCTACAGGTGGAGGAGAAGCACACAACAACTTACCTCCTTATTACGAACTAGTTTATTTTATAAAGGTTAGATAATGGCAGTAACACCGAATTTAGGGATAACTTTACCAACTGTAGGGGGTTCAACTGATAGCTGGGGAACTGAAAACAATACATCAATTTCAACATTCGACTCAGAGCTTGGAACAAGAACTATAGACCAAGATTATAACGGTAAAGAATTGCAAAACGCTCTTGTTAAAAAGGCATACACAAAGGGTTACAATCTTGGTAATATATCAGGAGGTGTTACAATAGATTATACAAACGGTAATTTACAATATGGTGTTTTGGTTGGCAATATTACCTCTGTTACAATAAGCAATCTACCAGCGTCTGGTAATGAGGCTTTTTTAACTTTAGAATTAACGCAAGATGCTACAGGTTCGAGGACTATAACACTTGGAAGTGCATACAAAACACAAGGCGGTGCTTCTATAGTTTTAACAACTTCAGCTAATGCAGTTGATGAGCTATATCTTCGCACAAGGGATGCAGGTACAACTATAAAAACAGATTTAAACGGAGATTATAAGTAATGGCATGGTTGGGTACAATGTTGGGTATTATGAGTGGTGTTGCTAGTATTTTTGGTGTAAATACCGCTGGTTCTAAAACAAGTCTTAAGTCCATAATAGCAAATGAGCAATGCACTAGAGTTATAAAACTAACTGATAGTTTAAGTATTGCTTTTTATAGAGATAATTCTTCTCCATATACACAATATTACAGAAAAATAATTAATGGAATCCCAAGCACTGAATATAGCACTTCTGATGGAGGAACAACATCAGTACCTCTTGTAGCTGCTAGACTATCAGATACTAGTTGTATATACTGTTGGACTACTTCCGGGACTTTATATTACAATGTAATATCTGGTTTAGATGGAACACCATCAGTAGATTATAATTCTACTGCATCTTCTTATAGCTTGGGTAATAATCCACAACACAATCTAGTCGGTTTAAGTTCTGACGATGCAGCGATATTTATAAATGATTCTTCTTTAGCTAAATTAATTGTATTCGAGGATTTGTCAACTAGTCCTGCAATTGCGTCAACCAATACTATTTATAGTGGGGAAGCTGCTCACTCGTATTTAATAGCGCTTAGTTCAACTAAGATTGTAGCGTTCTATAACGGTTTGCCGTCTGTTGGTTATTTCAAAGTAATAGATAATGTTACAACTACCCCATCTATAGGTACGCAATATACTTTTTCTGGTTCTGATTCTATTAATTTTGGTAGCAGAGGGCTTATGGATTGTTGTACGCTTGATAGTACAAATGCTTTAGTCGCTTGGAATTATAACTCTGGTAACGTTGTTAAAGCTGCATTGGTATCTAGTCTTGACGGTACTCCTAGCGTTAGCGGAACAACAACTATAACAAATGCTGGAGACGGTTCAGCTATTTCTCTTACTCAATTTAGTAAAGATGATGTGTTAATTACATATTATGATTCAGGAACAAATAATATAAAAGGAACAATGTTAAATGATGTGCAATCAAGTATAACACAAGATACAGAGTTTACTATTGATTCGGCAGCATTGGGAGGAGCTGCGGGTTCTGTAATAAAAATACTAGATACATCTGGTATATGTGTATTTAAAGATAATACTAGCGGGTCTGGAACAGACGGAAATCCTTCAATCAGATTATTGAGTTATTCATAATGGCAGAAAAATTTAGAAACGCAAAAATACAGATACAGCCCGGTACAAATAGAACGCCAGATTCTACAGACTCCGACACTTTATATTACGTTGATACAAATAGAGTACGCCACGAAGACGGAAGATTGAAAAAGATTGGTGGATGTGAAAAACTATTAACTACTGGTGAAACTTCTATTGTTGGGACAGCAAGAACAATATTCTCGTATTTTTACAATGGTAAAAACAGATGGATAATAGGAACACACAAAAGGCTTTACTCTCTTGAAGAAAGAGAGCTTACAAATATTACCCCATTAAAAACAACACCTGAAACTCTAGGCTCTGACCCATTAAGTGTTACACTTGGAAGCGCAACAATAACAATAACTGATACAAATTCTTTCGAAGAAGGAGACAGAATAAAGATTGACGGAGCAACAACAACTGGTGGGATACCAGATACAGAAATAAATGCAGAGCATATAATACATGATGTAACAGCAAGTGATTATAAAATAACTGTAACAACTACAGCAACTAGCACAACAACAGGTGGAGGGGCAGCAGTTGACGTTTACGAGCAAATAGATGCAGGTGCTCAGAACTTTAGCGACATTATAGGTTACGGTGGTGGTATTTATGGGTCTGGTGCATACGGTGTATCACAAGCATTTTCTACTGTTTACACATTACCAAGAATATGGAGTATGGGAAGGTTTGGAAATGATGTTATAACAACACCCGGAGACGGTGGAAAGATATACATTTACCAATCAGATACTGACACAGCGCCAACTGTTTTAACCAACGCACCAACAGAAAGCGATTATGTTTTTATAGATCAAAACGCTGTAATTTCATTGTATGGTAATTCAATCAAGACATCTACACGTGGCGACGCTACTGAATGGACACCAAGTCCAACGACATTAGCATTTCAAGACGAGATAGAAGGAGCTGAAGACTTTGTATGTGCGACAAATGTTAGAGGTACTAATTTATTATTTACCTCTAATCAAATTTATACTTTTAAATATGTAGGACTACCTAATATATGGATAACATCCAAACTAGACGTTTTAGACGGTATTATAGCAAGAAACGCTGTTGTTTCTGCTTCTGGTGTGGCGTTCTGGATGGGGAACAATAATTTCTATGTCTATGACGGTGGTATTGTTTCTGCTATCCCTAATAATACATTAAGTGATTATATATTTAAGAATATAAATAGAACATCAGCAAGAAAAATACATTCTTTTGTAAATAGAGAATATAACGAGGTATGGTGGTTTATACCATTAGGTACAAATACAGAATGTAATTATTATGTGAAATATAATTATATATATTCATTTTGGGAGGATGGTTTTTGGAGTAGAACATCATCAGAAACACCTTTGCATCTTACTACTACGCCTTTGTTAACAGGTAACGATACATACATATATAAGCATGAATCTGGTGTTAATGATGACGGTTCAGCTATGAATGAATACGCAATCACTAATTATGCTCAAATTGGCAACGGCGATAATGTAATGAATGTTACTGGATTTATTCCAGATGCTACACAAGAAGGAAATAGAAAGTTACAGATATATACTAAAATGCGTCAGCAAGGTGATGCAGTTATATCAGAAGAAAAAACAATAACACCAACTACTGAAAAGGTAGATTTTAGAGCATCAGGAAGATTTAGAGCATATAAAATCTATAGTGATGAGTTAGATACTAATTGGAAAATAGGACAAGAATACGAAATGCTTAAGACTGGGGGTAGATTTTGACAAAAGAACAATACCCTTCATTTTCTAATCTTGATAACTTACAAAGAGATTTGAGAAGATTAACAGAGTTGCGTGACAGAGATATTGAGGAAGATATACAGCTAAATGAGAAGCTTTATAAATTAGGATTATCTACAACAGAGTTTCAAACATTTAGATTATTTAATGATAGCGTAATTTATACTAAGGTTATAGACTTAACAAAAACATTTTTAGAAACTGATTCCACGAATATAGCACATAGTATCAGTGATTTAGATGTTGTTATTTCTTCATGCGGTATGGTTAAAAGTAGTAGTATATGGTATAATTTACCTTATATAGATATAAGCTCGGCTGAAAAGTCTTACTATAAAATAGATTCAACTAATATTGTTTCTGTCGTAGAGGGTTCACCTAGTTGGACAGGGTTTTCAGAGGGGCACTTAATTTTAGAATATACAAGGAGTTAGTTATGGCAACTAGTAGCAGCACGAGTATTTGGCCGGGTATTTTATCAGCAATAGGAACTGTTGCAAGTTCTGTTGCAGCTTCAGAAGCTGATGAGGGTGCAGAGCCTTCAGTTTCTGGATTCGAAGCATTGCCAGAAGAAGTACAGGAAATATATCTGCAACAGATATTACCACAAATAGCGTCTTCATATACTATGCCATATACTACGCTACCTATGCAGAGGGTAACAGAGCCAACTGCTGGTGACCCTTTTGCGTCACAAGCTTTGTGGGATTTGCAGAGATATAGCGATCAATTAGTAGCACAAGGAGGAAGCCCGCTATTTTCTCAATATACTAATGTTCCAACTGCGCAAACTCAGACAACACAAGCAGCTGCGCCAACAACAACATCAATTTTTAATAAAAAACAAGGATGGTAGATTATGGCTGATAGTGATAACGATTCAGAAACTGGCGGTTTTGGTGATTTTGGCGGTTGGGGTGATGTAGTAAGTGGTGCTCTTGGTGGTGCTATAACTGGAGGTTTGCCCGGTGCTGCTATGGGTGCGCTTGGAGGTGCTATTAGTGGTTTTGACTTTGGAGGCTTTGGAGGCTTTGGAGGTGGAGCAAGTGGTGCTAATACTACCTCTGGAATGGGTGGAAATGTTGGAGATATAAATCTTTACGGTGGAGCTGGTAGTGGAGGTGCAACTTTTAATGTTGCAGACCTAACAGGTGGTGACATATTTACAAATATGTTAAGAGGTAAATACGGTGGTTGGAATCCAGATGGAACACCAGTAACAAGAGATCAAACAGCAGACTCACCATATTCAACATACACAGGTGGTGGATATCCAATGCCTCCTCAATATTCAGCAACTGGTGGGATAGATACTTACGGTGGAGTTTCTCCAATAGGTGTAATAGAGCCTTTTAATGTTTATCAAACAGAAGCACTACAGGCTATGGCTCAACCAATAGCTCCAAGTGGATTTTATACTGGAGCACAAGAAGCATATCAACGTGCTTTATCAGAAACACCTAGTGCTACACCTTTCTTTGAAAGGGGGGAGCAGTTTATGGGGCAAGCTTCTGATTATTTGGGTCGTGGTGCTGATTTAATAGGTAGTGCGTCAGGATATACGCAAAGAGGAACTACAACATTAACACCAGAAGCTTATGAGTCTGCATTACAAACATATATGAACCCTTACCAACAAGAGGTTATAGATAGGGCATTGGCAGGAACAAGAGAAGCGGAAGCGCGTAGACAGGCTGAATTGCTTTCAAGTTTGCCGGGCGGGTCTAGTTTCGGAACTACTGCACAAGGAGTACAACAAGGTTTACTTGGTGAGGCTGG
>JGI24422J19971_10000037_pt1 | contig 53699 bp, 48 predicted proteins | sample DeeMarSWOR152_54_FD_19971 | JGI IMG/M metagenome (IMG submission 19971) | reverse complement strand
CCATCTCATGAGAACCCAGTATCGCCATAATTGCCCCCGTAAACATCAAGGCATCTATAATGTCTAGAGACAGAAGGTATCCAGAAAGGAACACGGTTCCGAGAGTTGCAAAAAACAATCCGATATTTATAATGTTTCGGCTGGGTTTTGTAGAAGGTTTCGGCATCGCCTGTAGCACAACCTTTTCCTCTCTCCTTCTAAGAACTGGAATAAGACCTAAAGATTCCATACGCTGAGTAAGCCTCAAAAAAGTCTCCTTTGAATCCTCCCGCAGCCTCACGTAGAAGGTTGGGACACCGTGCTCTACAAAACCGTCCTCCACGTCAAACTCTGATTCAACCATGACGCGAATTTGTTCGAATTGAGCGATCATGTCGAAGGGCTCAGCGAAATGGTCGTTTGAAGATGCGCTGCACATGATGATTCAACATTGAACTGTACCTCGCAGTATTAGAATGTTATGTAAACGCCGTTTATGTACTACAAAATCACTTTGACACAAGTTGTCCAGAAATATTGTAGGAGAGACATTCTACCATTTGAGGGCAACTAAAACATCCGTCTGGGATTGGGGTATTCCTTGGGAGTTTTCTCAGATACCCGAAGAAGTGAGAACATTCAGGTGGTCTTGCTTGAAAACGCTTTGGGGAAGCAGTTGGAAGTTTTTGGACATCCTCGACGACTGTAGGCTTTTCTGAAGTTTCCGTTGATTCAGCAGACACCTCAGGTTTTGAGGTTTTAACTGTAACCGCAGATTCTTCTGGGCTTTGTGGAATTTTGTGAATCATTTTGGTTTTCTTTCCAACCGCAGATGGTGAAGTCGTTTCTAAGTCAAACCCACAGTGAGGACAAGCGGAGTATACTCGTGGAGGAGTATGTGACAAATCGGTTAATACAACGGGTTTTTGGAATCTTTTTCTGCACTCTTGATCTGGACAGAGATAGAACGATTCGTTTGATTCGTTCGAGTTTTCTGTTAACCAGCCTTTTCGTTTGAGCACTAGGAAATATAGCACCAAGATTACGCCGATCACGGTTATAGTTATCGCTGTGACAGCCTCGAACGTATAGGGAAACATATTGTTCCACTGCCCACTTTTTTTCTCAAAGACTAGCTTGTAGATTCAACAGTTGCTTTAACCTTATACGAGTAGCCTGCTGTGCAGTCTGACTGCCAATCGCGGTTGTTCGTGATTACACCGTTGCTGGAAACATAGATTCTTTCTCCGACTGTACCATTTAATGTGATTGTCGCTACAGTTGTTGATCCAACGTTTGTGGAATTCTGGTAAAATTGCAATTGGAAAGTAGCGTTTATTCCTCCGACATATCCGTTAGTAGATGTAATGTTTAGGCACGCATACCACGCGCTCCCACTTGTAACGCTGATAGTATTTGTCCAATTGCTGGCAGCAGTAAGGTTACCTAATGAATACAGAACTTGGCCAGTGAGATTTTCGCCGTACACTACTTCTCCGCCAGTGAATGTTCCTAGAAGAGTGGCGTAAACTACGATCACCATAGCTATAGCTAACAAGGTTATCAATGTAACAGCTACAAAACCTCTTTGAGATTTCTGCTTCGCACTCACTTGCCTTCACCTCCTTATTCCTTTTACCAATCTGACCGGTGAAGCTAAATATCCTTGAATTTCGTATATTAAATCTGTTATCTTAAGATATGGATTAGAAGTCAACTTCGGACTTTGATTCAAGTTCGATTCAGTCTAATTAACACAGGGGGTAGTAACCCTCTTTTAATAATCATTTCAGTTGGTAAGGTAAGCCTTAATGCTTGTGCGTTGTGCGCCGATGAAGCTAACAAAATTAAAACTATTCCTATTATTCTACCATAATTTCAACTTCTCCTCCAGTAACAATTACCAGAACAGCTGCAAGCACTCTAACTGAAGCAATTGTGAAAAAGCCTTGGAGAAACAACAGAGCTGCTACCCAAATTTTTTTCAATTTAGTTCATCTTGAATCTGAATTTTTAACCTTTAAATAGATTATGAATACAGAATCCATGTTTCAAGGTGTTTTTGTGTCGTTACTTTTTCCATATCCAAACACATAATAGCAAGCCAGCAAGCGCGATAGCGCCTAGAATCATCAGTTTAATAGCCGACTCATATTGACCAAGTTGATATGTATAGATCATAAGCAAAAAACTTGCAATAGCCAATATCGCTAACGTCGCATATGTCCAAAACTTAAGGTGCAACTCCATAACTAAATTCTTAAATTTACGACTAGTATGTATAGTTTTTGGCTATTCCTTACTACAGGATGCGCATACAAAACTTAAACTCGCGTTATTTCCATCAGAAGCTAAGACTAGGCTAGAGCTCAGAAAATTGTTTAGTTGCAAGTATGAATCCCACGCAAGCAGACAAAATCAATACAATGCCTCCTATTTCCAGCATTCCTAGACTTGCAGCCCAAAAAATCACCAGGTTCAAAACCCAATCCGGTTGCCCGTGAAGGGCAAGTTCCCAAGGCGCTTTCCACACCAGATTCAAAAAGTTAAGTGAAAGAATCAAGGAGCCAACAAACACACCAATACCGTAGACGAGGGCAACCATCGAGAGAAAAACATGTATTATTGGTTTTTCTCCATTCCCCATGGTCGAATAAATAAGGGCTGTTATGGAAGCCAATATTATAGTTAAACCTTCTAGAATAGCTATCGACATAAAGGGTCCGGGAAAAGGAACGTTCCAATTGAAGACTAGGTCAAGGATTTGGCTATTCAATGTAGCAGTGGTCAAACAAACCCCGCTAACGATTCCGAACAAACATGCTACAAACTTGAGACGAAAGGAAGGAACCATATAAACTGTAGCACTCGCCACGACAAGAATTGCCGCTGCAACCAACAACAAGGTTAGCAGATTCACCTCTTGAAGAATCAAAGCAGACCCGATGCCGAGACACAACAAGTAAAAGGAAGATAACATAATGCCAACGAACATTACTCTTTGAGAAACGGTTCCAACGAAATACTGGAGACCTCCAACTACAATTAAAACTCCTAGAGTCATTAATAAAATGGAGGCTATGACAAACATTATTATCCCTGAAAACCCGTAGATGTTTCCCACCGATTCAATGGGATATTGCGAAGAAAAATAGGTTAACATGATAACCGTTGCTATGCTAGGCAAAATATATCCAAGGCCTATGAAAACTGCAGCAACTGAAACCATTTTGCGAAGAACAGATTCTAACATTAACCCAGACTCCTGTAAGTAAACTTTGCATCTCTTTCAATTTTGAACATTTTAAAGCTTTCGTGGCGTTCCTACATAATCGGCAAAAATGTACATAAATACTCGAAAATAATCATAGAAAAATATTCTAGAAGCTTTTACAGTTTTTATTCTATTTTTGATGGATTTCGATATATCTCGGCGAGCTATGTTTCAAGCTTAGAGTGGCTAATGTTTCAGCCATTTTGGAAGTGACAAGAAAAGGATCAATTACAGATACCTGACGAAAGGAACTTAAAGCTTCTTCGATCATATACAATTGTCAGTTCTTAGAGGGGAGGGTACAGCGTGTGAGAGCGATAGTTGAATGCGTGCCAAATTTTAGCACATCAGATACTGCAGTTGTGGAGGCGATCCTAAACGAGGTAAGAAAGGTTAAAAATGTGTATCTTCTCGATCACATCTACGATAACTACTACCGTAGGCTAGTTGTTTCTTACATAGGAAACAAAAACTCGGTTTTTAAGGCAGCCCTAAACTCGGCGATAAAAGCCATTGAGCTAATAGACATGAATAAGCATAAGGGGCAGCATCCTCGCATCGGAGCTGTGGACGTCGTACCCTTCATTCCTATAAAAAATGTCACCATAAAAGACTGCGTTGATTTAGCAAAAAAGTTTGGGAAAAATCTGGCTGATAAATACGTCATCCCTGTCTATCTCTACGGAAAGGCTGCTTCCAACCCAGAAAGAGGCGATTTGGACTGGATAAGGCTAGGAGAATATGAAAAACTTAAGGAGATGCTCAAAAAGCCCGAACGAAAACCCGACTTTGGACCACCGTTTCCCCATCCGACAGCAGGCGCAACAATAACTGGCGCCCGCAAGGTCATGGTAGGCTTTAACGTCAACATAGGAACCCCCGACATAAAAATAGCCAAAAAAATAGCTAAAGCTCTGCATGCCAAGAAGGGAGGACTAACCTTTGTGAAGGCTATGGCCGCCAAGATACCTGAGAAGAACATTACTCAAATTGGCATGAGCATAAGTGATTTCGAGAAAACACCTTTGTATAGGGTTTTTGAGTTAATCAAAATTGAGGCAGAAAGATATGGCGTTCCCGTTATTGGATCAGAATTCTGCGGGTTAGCTCCACTGCGAGCGATAATGGATGCGGCTGGATATTACTTGAAGACAGACGATTTTGACGAAGATAGAATTCTCGAGGTGGCTGTACAAAAAGTTGTGGAAAAAGGGCGAGTGAAAAGTGGGTAGAGAAGAAGTAGATCTGCTGATCGAAAATGCCAGCGAAGCCATCACCTTGCGAGGAGGAAGCCAGAAGCCTCTTCTAGGCGAACAGATGAAAAATCTAGGCATCATTAAGAACGGTAGCGTAGCGGTTGAAGAAGGAAAAATCGTCGCCGTAGGGAAAACAGGGGAAATCAGAGGGAAATTTGAAGTAAAGGAAACGGTGGACGTTGACGGAAAGGTGGTAATGCCTGGTTTTGTGGATCCGCATACCCATCTGGTTTTCGCTGGTTCCAGAGAAGAAGAATTTGAAATGAGGATACAAGGCTCCACTTACATGGAAATCCTAGAAAGGGGAGGGGGAATCCTAAGAACTGTTAGAGAAACGAGGAAAGCTAGCAGAGACGAGCTGATTGAAAGCTGCAAGAAAACGCTAGATATTATGCTGGAACATGGAACAACCACTGTGGAGGCTAAGAGCGGTTACGGATTAACCACCATGGATGAAATAAAGTGTCTAGAAGTAATGAAAGTCTTAAACGAAAAACATCCCATCGACATCGTGCCAACCTTCCTCGGAGCCCACGCTATCCCTTTAGAATACAAAAATAACCCAGACGAATACATAGCCCTTGTAATCAACGAGATGATTCCAAAAGTTGCAAGCTATAAGTTAGCAGAATTCTGTGATGTTTTTTGCGAAAAAGGAGTATTCGACATAAGTCAGTCTAGAAAAATTCTTCTAAAAGGCAAGAAAGAAGGACTAACACCCAAACTGCACGCGGATGAAATGACCAAACTTGGAGGAGCCGAATTAGCAGCGGAAGTAGGAGCAATTTCAGCGAGTCACCTTCTCTTTGCTTCTAATAATGGTTTAAAGGCGATAGCGAAACAAGGCGTCATGGCAATTCTGCTTCCAGGAGCATCCTTTTCTCTCATGACTGAAAGATATGCTGACGCCAGAAAGATGATTTCGTGGGGCGTGCCTTTTGCCTTAGGAACCGACTACAACCCGAGCTGTGGGATAGGAAGTCAACAAATTGTAATTGCGTTAGCTTGCCACCAAATGCGCATAACACCCTCAGAAGCTATAACAGCAGTAACAATAAACGCTGCGCATGCCATAAACCGGGCGCAGATGGTGGGAAGCTTAGAAGCAGGTAAAAAGGCGGATATCGCCGTTTTAGACGCTCCAAACCACAAATTCTTGGGATATCGTTTTGGGACTAATCTCATAGACAAAGTGATAAAGAATGGAAAGCTTGTCGTGAATGACGGAAAAATGATTTAAAACATTCGCACTTTTCGAAAACTTATAACAAACAGTTTCCATTTAAAACTCTTGGTGGATGCCTTGTCAAAGTTGAAAAGACCGGTTAAGTGTATAACAGGTCTTGAATTACATTGCAAAAACTGGCAGATTGAAGGTATTCTTCGAATGTTATATAATGTTGTTGACCCCGAGGTTGCCAAGGATTCTGAGAATCTTATTGTTTATGGTGGCACCGGAAAAGCCGCTAGGAACTGGGAATGCTTTGAAAAGATTGTTGAAACGCTTACTGAATTGGAGGTTGATGAAACTCTTTTGATTCAGAGCGGAAAGCCAGTAGCTGTCTTTAAGACACACAAATGGGCTCCAAGAGCCTTGATCGCTAACAGTATGCTTGTTCCGAAGTGGGCAAATTGGGACTACTTCTACGAACTGGAACAAAAAGGGCTGATCATGTTTGGACAGATGACAGCGGGCTCTTGGGCATACATCGGAACACAAGGTATCTTACAAGGCACTTATGAAACTATGGCGGCTATTGCGAAGGAACATTTTGGAGAAAACTTGCAAGGAAAACTTGTGCTCACAGCTGGCTTAGGTGAGATGGGTGGTGCGCAGCCTCTGGCAGTAACTATGAACGATGGAGTGGCTCTAGTTGTTGAAATCAACAAGAAGGCAATCGAAAGAAGAATCAAACACGGATACCTCGAAACTTGGACCGACGACTTGAACGAAGCAACTGAAATAACTCAACAAGCCAAAGAAGAAGGAGTGCCCAAGAGCATAGGACTGCTCGGCAACGCCGCTGATGTCCACCCTGAACTTGTTAAAAGAGGAGTAATTCCAGACGTTTTGACGGATCAAACAGCCGCCCACGACCCCCTTAAAGGTTACTATCCGGCAGGGTTCTCCATGGAGGAGGCAGATGAACTTCGAGAAAAAGACCCTACATTATACGTCGAAAAGGCGAGGAAAAGTATTCGCGTTCAAGTAAAAGCTATGGTTGATATGATGAAGAAGGGAACAGTCACATTCGAATATGGCAACAACATACGCCAAGAGGCTTTCAACGACGGATACAAAGAAGCTTTCGCCTTCCCAGGTTTTGTGCGAAGATATATCAGACCCATGTTATGTGAGGGACGCGGTCCCTTCAGATGGACCTCCCTCGTCGGCGATCCAAAGGACATTTACACGCTTGATGAAGTAATCCTCGAAGAATTTGCTTACAACAAGGAACTATGCCGATGGATTCGAAAGGCAAAGGAACAAGTTAAATTTCACGGTTTGCCAGCTCGAGTATGTTGGCTTGGCTTCGGCGAGAGAGCCAAGTTTGGAAAAATAATGAACACCATGGTTCGGAAAGGGGAACTTTCAGGACCTATCTGGATTGGAAGAGATCATCTTGATGGCGGAAGCGTTGCGTCACCAAACAGAGAAACCGAGGGTATGGCTGATGGAAGCGACGCAATCGCAGACTGGCCTATCCTAAACGCTCTTCTGAACGGCGTGGCTGGGGCAACATGGGTTTCTGTACACCATGGAGGCGGAGTGGGAATAGGATACAGTATTCATGCTGGAATGTGCTTAGTCGCGGATGGCACTAGAGAAGCTGAAAAAAGAGTTGTTCGAGTCTTAACCACAGACCCGGGAACAGCTATAGTTCGACACGCCGACGCAGGCTACGAAAAAGCTGAGAAAATGGCTAAAGTGAAAGGTATCAAAATGCCTATGCTGAAACAGTGACACCTAAGTGTCTCCGAACCGTTTCGAAAACACTTCCATTTGTTGTTATTCTTATTGTAACGAAAAAAGCTCTCACGACATTTTAATATATCAACCGCCTTGATAAGACATGAAAAGAAGGAATCACGATGAACGTGTTGGTTGACGGTGAAAACCTTACCATAGAGGACGTGGTTGTTGTAGCGCGTGAAGGCGCTGAAGTTGAAATACCGAGAAAAACAAAAGAGAAAGTAGAGAAGTGTAGACAGTTTCTTGAGGAAGCGGTGAAGGAGAAAAGAGTCGTCTACGGCGTTACCACAGGATTTGGTGCTCTAGCAACAGTAGTCATACCTCCGGAGAAAGCCAAAAAACTACAGTCTAACCTGATTAGAAGCCATTCTGCCGGTGTTGGAAAGCCATTAGACAAGGATACAACAAGAGCGTTGATGCTTTTGAGAGCTAACACTTTGGCTAAGGGAAACTCAGGAATCAAAATGCAGACCTTGGAGACTCTAATTCAAATGATCAACAACAGAGTGCATCCAGTTATTCCAGAAAAGGGTTCGGTGGGCGCCAGCGGTGACCTCGCCCCATTAGCGCACATGGCTTTGGTGATGATGGGCGAGGGTGAAGCGGAATATCAAGGCAAGAGAATGAGTGGAAAAGAAGCTATGGAAAAAGCTGGAATCACTCCAGTTGAACTTGACTCCAAGGAAGGACTGGCTTTGATCAATGGTACTCAACTAATGACGGCGATTGGAATACTAGCTCTCTACGATGCAGAAAGGCTGGTTAAGACCGCTGAAATCGCTGCCTCCATGAGTCTAGAAGCTTTAGGCGGAATATCAGACGCCTTTGACGAAAGAATCCATAGAATAAGACCACATCTGGGTCAAATTGCAAGCGCCCGAAACATACGATTGCTGACCGCAGGCAGCAAGATAATGCAGTCAAGCAGTATGCTAATGAAGAGATCTGTAGTGAGACCTCCTCAGGACCCCTACAGCCTAAGATGCACTCCCCAAGTCTTAGGTGCGGCGAGAGACGCCATCTCATACGTAAGAAAAGTGATAGAAACAGAAATCAACTCTGCAATAGACAACCCCTTGATTTTCGTTGAAGATAAAAAGTTTTTGTCAGGTGGAAACTTCCTTGGACAACCGATATCTGTTGCAATGGATCTGCTGGGTATAGCACTGACAGTAATTGGTAACATCTCTGAAAGAAGAATAGCGAGGCTCGTGGATGAAAACCTAAGCCTTGGACTACCCGCCTTCCTAATTCACAAAGAAGTGGAAAAAGGACTCCACAGCGGTTTCATGTCCGCTCAAATCACGGCGGCAGCCTTGACTTCCGAAAATAAAGTCCTAGCGCATCCAGCAAGCGTTGATTCAATCCCCACGGAAGCAAACTTTGAAGACTTCGTTAGTATGGGTTCAATTGCGGCGAGGAAGGCAAGGGAAATCCTCCGAAATGTAGAGTGGATCGTGGCTATTGAATTGCTGTGCGCAGCGCAAGGCATAGATTATCGAGGAGTAAGCAAAGCTGGTAAAGGAGCCAAAGCGGCGCATTTGCTGATAAGAAAGAAAGTGCCTATCTTAAAAGAAGACAGAGTGATATCCAAGGATATAGAAGCGATCGTGGAATTGATTCGAAGCAGAGAGCTAATAGACGCTGTGGAAAAGTCGATGAAAAACACATTAATCTAAATAATAATCGTCGATCATTCATCTATTCCTGCCCATTTTGACCCAACGAAGAAGAAGCAACAAAGGCTAGAAGGCGTCATTGTAGGAAGTAGGTAACATCCCGCTTCTACTTCTGCTATTGAGAAAATGGAAACTTATTCTCTAAAAGTTTAGTCTTCTAGACAAAACGCCAAAGGTTTCATAAACATGACCTTACCATATATTTATGTTGGGCGAAAAAATGCTAATTTCAGGAAAAATGTACATGTGGGGAGAAAGGGCAAAAAATGTTCCAGAAGAATCTGGTGTCTACGCCCTTTACAATAATGAGGGAGTTCTAATCTACGTTGGCGGGAGCACTAACCTTCGAGAAACATTCACTCACTATTTGGAAACAAAATTTTCTGATGACCAGCGTAAAAGCGAAGCCAAATACTATAGAAGAGAGTCTACCCCGAATTGGGAAGAAAGAGTAAAGGAGCTTCTGGACGAGTATCGCCAAGAGCATGGAGAATTACCAAAGTTGAACATTCCTCCAGAATTACCTAAAGAAGAAGTTGCTCGTGAATGGGGATTCTACTTCTACGAAGATATCGGCAAACCGCTCTTCGAAGCAGCCTTCAATTTGGAAGATTTCTGGGAGAAAGTGAGGAAGGTTCCAGTTTCTTCCCTTGAGTTCCACCAAAAAAGAGGAGACTTCGCCAGATGGATTCGTGACGTTTTCAAGGAAACACAACTGGCTGAGAGAATTAAGGAGATACACAGTACTGGCGAAGACCTACGAATAGAACTTTTAGGCTCCTTGCGTAACCCGGAGATTGCAGAATGTCCTAAATGTGGAACTCAAACGGGTCCAGTTAAGACGTGGAAGATGGCTGGAAGGCCTAGTAAGGCTGGTGAAAGGCTTCAACTAACTATAGGCTTCTACAAATGTAACAACTGCAAAAAAACATTTAGGAAGGTAGTCAAGAAAGAGAAAATCAAAACCACGAGTTGAATACTTAAGCAAGTACGAAATTCGAATTCAGAAACTTCCTCAGCTCCTTTACGTAATCTGAAAACTCGTAACCTTCCTTCTCCTCAAACGCCAACCCAAGCCTACGATACAAATTCTTAAGAATCAAAATCTCTATCACCCGCGCCGCTGAAACCATCAGCCTCTCCAAACCAGCAGAAAAAACCTCTGGTTTCTCAGCAATCTCTCCCCGCCTCAAATGAGAATTGTTCTCCAAAAAATCGTAAATAACCGTGGTGCCAGTTTTTCTGAAAACCTGCTTCATCGTCTCATCTACCACATCAAGCAAAAGATAATCCAGCCTTTTCGTTCTTTTATTGATTTTTCCCTTACGTTTCGTGCCAGAAGACAAACTTGATTTTTCCACGATGCGAAGCCGTTTGGTCACTCTGATAGCTCCTGCCATCACGCCATTTTGCCAAGTAGAAACTTCCAAGGTTAATGGATTTAAACTGTATGAATCTGAAGTATATATTACCAAAATGAAGTATATGTTTAAAAAATATGTGCGTGAAATGCCATTTATTAATGAAATCTAGCGTTCATAGTTGGGATTCAATTATTCCTTGTTCTTATTCTGAATCAGAATTATGTTACAATTTTCTAGATAAAAAATCTTATATTATATTCTAGACAACTAAAATAGAAAAATGCCATTTTTTGGTGTTTGCTTTGTCTGTAGAAGAAGCTGAGTTTACGGCGTATGTTAGGAGGAATGGAAGGATGACGGTTCCCAAAGAAGTCAGAGACGCCCTAGGCATAGAAGAGGGCAAGCTAGTCAAATGCAAGATTAGGAAAGTGGAAACTTAATGACAGAAAGTCTATTTGCGCGCGGGCGCGCGCAAGTCAGATATCCTTTGCATATACTGTCTGACTATTCAGATTCTAAATGTATATCATTACTACTAATACAGATTCCATATTCATACAAGTTAAATCTAATGACTGTGACATGTGCTAGCCAAAATGGCGTGATGGCGAGAGTTATTGGAGTGACCGAATGATGTGCACGCGCATCCCGTTAGAAAAGAATGAATTAGCTAAGATAAAGGCTAAGGCTATGCGGCGGGGTATCTGGTTCCGGTTGCTGACAATAGCTGAGAGAGCTCAAATGGAACTAACTCTGAAAATCGTAAAGAGAATTCGCAGCTTTATCCTAGCCAAAGTTATAACTTTTATCGTAAAGAAGCTTTTGCATGCTATGGAGAGCAAAGTTGCACGTTTGATGAAGGAAGCTGGACAAGCCCTCGCCCAAAAGTTGATTAGAATAGCCAAAAATTGGGGCAACAAATTAGCACACCAGTGGGTAGCAGAACCTGGATTTGTTCAATATTTGACCATAAACTACATAAACACACCGACTTCGTTCCGAATGTAAAACAAAAATCTTATACATAATGAACTCAAAACAAAAGTTTTATACAACCAAAGATAAAATTGAAGGCTTCAGGTTCCTGAAATGAATCTAGTCTACATAATATTCATTTGCGTACTTTTCTTCCTATACGTTTGGGTCTTATACAATGTGCCAGTTCTAGCAGTTGGCGTCAAACATCTAAAACGAACAATCCTAAAAAAGAAGAAATCGGAATCGAATTTGGAGAAATTGCCAACCTTCTCGATCCTTGTTCCCGTTAGGGATGAAGAAAGGGTTGTTGACAGGCTGCTGAAGGCCCTGTTTAAGCTTGATTATCCCCCGGAAAAGAGAAAGATTATCATCGTCGAAGATGGATCGCTTGACAAAACTCCATGGATATGTAGAAAACACGCCAAGCGTCATCCTGAACGCATTGAGTTTATCCGACAGTCAATATCTAACGGTAAGCCTTCTGCCCTGAATTACGCCTTAAAACATGCACATGGAGAAATAGTTGCCGTATTTGACGCTGACAACGTTCCTGAGCCAGACGTGTTGCTGAGGGCAGCCGAATATTTTGAGGATTCGTCAATAGCCGCGGTGCAAGGTACGCCTTGTGCCATAAACGCCAATCAAAACATGTTGACAAAATTCGTTTCATACGAGGAAGCGGTTCGTTTTCAAGCCTACTTCCAAGGGAAAGACGCCTTAGGCCTTTTCGTTCCTCTAACTGGCACTTGCCAGTTCATTCGACGAAGTGTCCTCGAAGAAGTTGGTGGATGGGATGAGGAATCCCTCTCCGAGGACATGGAGATGTCTGCGAGGTTAACACAGAAGGGCCACACCATAAAGTATGCACCGGATATAAGATCTTGGCAGGAAACCCCAGCTAGTCTAACTCAGTTTGTAAAGCAGAGGACAAGATGGTTCAGAGGGTGCATGGAAGTCGCGCTAAGATATGGGAAGCTCCTAAAAGATTTTAACAGAAAAAGCATAGACGCCGAGATCACGTTGGTGGGACCATATATGTTGGCTCCCTGCCTCATAGGCTACTTAATGGCTCTTTACACTTTCTTGGTTCCAGTTGATTATAACCCGGTTTTTGCCATAATGACTCAAGTCACGACGCTTTTCACCACAGCTACTCTACTATTGGTTGGAATAGCCCTTGTCTACGTTACAAAGCCGAGAAAAATGACAAACATGTTATGGTTGCCCTTCATCTACGCCTATTGGAGCCTACAAACCTTCATAGCCGCATACGCATTGATTCAAATAGTTTTGAAAAGACCTAAAAGGTGGAAAAAAACGATAAAAACGGGAGCAGTCGCTAACGCTCAAAGATTCAGGACAATAAAACAAAAAGGATAGAAATAGAAGAGATATAAGTGAAAATTTCAATAGTGCTTGGAACTCGACCTGAAATAATCAAAATGTCTCCCGTAATAAGGGAATGCAAACGCCAAGCACTGGATTACTTCATTCTGCATACGGGCCAGCACTATTCTTACAATATGGATAGAGTATTCTTTGAGGAGCTTGACTTGCCTGACGCTAAGTACAATTTAGATGTTGGCTCTGGCTCTCATGGTGAGCAAACAGGAAAAATGCTTATTGGGATAGAAAAAATCTTGCAAAGAGAAAAACCAGACATTGTTCTGGTTGAGGGAGACACGAACTCAACACTCGCTGGAGCCATCGCAGCCACGAAGTTAGGAATTAAGGTTGGCCACGTGGAGGCAGGGTTAAGAAGCTACGACAGACGAATGCCTGAAGAAATTAATCGAGTGCTAACGGATCACTGCTCTGATTATTTGTTTGCACCAACCGAAAAATCTAGGGAAATCCTACTTAGTGAAGGAATCCCTGACGAAAAGATATTTCTCACTGGCAATACAATAGTTGACGCTGTTCATCAAAGTCTGGAAATAGCAAACCGTAAAAGGAAGGTCATGAATGATCTGCATCTTCAGCCAAAAGAGTATCTCGTAGCCACTGTGCATAGGCAGGAAAACGTGGACGACAAAGCAAGATTCTGTGGGATTTTAGAGGGCTTAGAGAAAGTCGGTGCAGAGCTCGGCTTTCCGATAATTTATTCCATTCACCCCCGTTCTAGAAAGAAACTGAAAGAATTTGACTTACAGCCAAATGGAGTCAAACTAATTGATCCAATCGATTTTTTGAGTTTCCTGCAACTTGAGAGCAATGCAGAATTGGTCCTTACAGATTCTGGCGGGGTTCAGGAAGAAACATGTGTTTTGAAAGTTCCTTGCGTGACGCTTAGAGACAACACGGAAAGACCTGAGACGATTAAGGTTGGGTCTAACATTTTGGCTGGTACGAACCCGGACAGAATACTTGAATGTGTTAAGAAAATGGTTTCTACAGAAAATAGTTGGGGCAATCCCTTTGGAGATGGAAATTCAAGTAGAAGGATCGTTGAATTGAACAGAAGCTTGATTGATCCTACCTACGCTGGAAAGAAGTTAGGGAACTGTTAGTGTAATGCACGTGAAAATAGGTGTATTTCAAAAGGAATTCAACGTAAGCTTTAGAAAGGGTTTAATTGTTTCTTTTGTTTTTGGCTTTTTGGTTAGGTTGGTTCCTGAAGTTTTGTCTTTTCCATATCCGATTGGTTTTGACACAGTTTATTATGCGGCAAGGATGAACAGTGGTGTAGTGTGGGGTCATTGGAGTTCCTTGTTTCATACGTGGCTTATTTACGCTATTTTGGTTCCTATGTACTCTCTGACACAGGTTGATCCCTTCTTGTTGCTGAAGATTGTTGGACCGTTATTGTATGGTGGAAGCGCGGCTGGAATTTACTATTTCGCTTGGAAGGGTTTGAATTGGGGTGTGAAGAAGAGCTTATTTTCGTCAGTTTTCTTTGCTTTTCAGTTGGCTGCGTTGGGAATTTCTTGGCATCTCTATCGGAACCTGTTTGGGCTAATGCTGCTTCTATTTGCTCTACCGTTTTTCAAAAAGATTGAAAGCTGGAAAGAACTTGCGTTGCTTGCAGTGCTTTCTCTGTTTATTGTGTTTGGACACGAATATGCCTCGGTTGCGATGCTTGCCATGATTTTAGGGCTGGTGGCGAGTGGCTTTCTTAAGAAAAAGAAAATACCTTACAAGGTTCTGATAGCGATACTTCCAGCCTTGATAGTTTTCATGGGCAGCATCTATTTTCGAATGTTTCCAGTGTCTGTTAGTGTTGAAACTAACATCATTAGAATTAGTGACAGCTTTAATCCTCACCCAGGCGGACTGTTTTTCTTAGCTGATTATTTGAGTGTTGCTACGCCGGTTCAACATTACACTAACTATTTTGAGTTGGTTTCTCATGTTGTTTCTCTGTTTGCCCTTCTTTATTTGGTTTGGTTGCCTCTGGTTTTAGTGGGTTGTTTCAGAGACAAGATTCTTGACGCTTGGACGAGCTTGCTTCTGGTTGGGTCGTTTAGTTGTTTAATTGTGCCTTTCAGTGCGTTGGATCTCTGGCACAGGTGGATGTTGATGTTGGTTTATCCGTTCACGTTTTACGCGGTGAATGGTTTTTGGAAAGTTTTAGAGTCACGGGATAAACATGTGGCTTCCGGTTTGAGGTGGATGAATTGGATGAAAATTTCGAGGAAGAGCGCTATTGGAATTTCGTTAGTCACCGCCTTGTTAGGATCGCTTTTCATGACTTGGCCTTTGATTTTAGGTAGGTATGGACTTATTGGTGCCTCAACTACGTGGAAATATTTTCCTTCAACTATGCAGAGTAGTTCGGTGCCGATTCAAGACACTGAAGGAACTGTGAAGGCTATTGAATGGTTAAATAAGAATATGACGGATGATTCCGCTGTGCTTGTGCACGACGTTTTTTTCTACTGGACTGAACTCTATTTAGATAGGAATCGCATTGCTATTTTTTTTTACAGACAACCTAGAAGCAGCTTCAAATCTTGCCTTGGAGAACGGTTTCAGTTCGGTGTATTTTGTCTGGTGGAACGAGGACATTGGATGGTACGGGTTAACGGTTCCGAGCAATTTGGATTTCGTTTTTGAGAGTGGAAGGATTTCTGTTTTCCAAATATCATAGCTCAGCAAGTTGATGATCACTGAAAATGATTAGCATTTCGACTCTGAATGTGAACACTGGCTCTGAATTCAGACTCCAAATTCATAACAGTTTTTATTAAGAATCATGGAACCACATGGAAAAGGATGGTCCTGTCGAAATGAAGTTAACGGCTTGGGTGAATGGAAGGGTTTTGCTTGAATAAGAATAGACCTTTTGTTGTTGCTGCTATTCCAGCCTACGATGAGGAAAAGACTATAGCGAGGGTGGTTTTGCAGACGCAGAGGTATGTTGACAGGGTTGTAGTTTGTGATGATGGTTCTAGGGATTTGACCGCAGAGATAGCTGAAGGGCTTGGCGCTGAGGTTATAAAGCATAATAAAAACCTAGGTTATGGGGCGTCTATTCAAAGTTTGTTTAGAAGGGCCAAGGAGCTTAACGCTGATGTGATGGTTACTTTGGATGGGGATGGACAGCATGACCCTCATGAGATTGAGACATTAGTTAAGCCTGTTTTGAAGGATTATATGGACATTGCCATTGGATCGCGTTTTCTAGGTAAAAAACGAAACAGACATGTTCCTGCGGTTAGGCGGTGGGGCATTAAGGTAATAACGAAGCTTACAGGAATCGCTACCAATAAGGCAATAAGTGATGCTCAGCATGGTTTTCGAGCTTATGGCCGTAAAGCTTTGGAAGGTTTGTCGCTTTTTGAGAACGGTATGGGTGTAAGTGTAGAGGTTTTGTTGAAAGCTAAGGAGAAGGGTCTAAAGGTTGTGGAGGTTCCTGTAGGATGTAATTATCATGGTTTAGAAAAGACTTCTAAGGAGGGTCCGTTGAGTCATGGGATGGGTGTGGTTATGTCAATCATTAAGTTGATAGTGGAAGATAAACCTCTAATCTTTTTGGGCGTTCCAGGTTTCGCATCCTTGTTGGTGGGGATGCTGTTTGGGATAGGGATGCTGCAGATCTATGTAGCGGAACATCGTATAGTGACCAATATTGCGTTAGCGTCTATAGCTTTCACATTGATCGGAATGTTCAGCATATTCACCGCCATAACCCTTTATGCCCTCACAAGACTTATGCGAAAAAATCACAACAATAAATGAGAATTTGTTTTGCGCGCGCAGAGCTAAATGACTACTTGAAGAGGTTTGGAGTATGTTGAAAATTGAAGTTTGCGAAATAAGGGCAAAATGTCTGTTTTAATAAGGTGCCACGGGCGAAAAATATGCGTGGAAGCAATCTAATGAAAAAAGCACTTATCACTGGAATAACAGGGCAAGACGGTTCGTATCTAGCGGAACTGTTACTTTCTAAAGGTTATGAAGTGCATGGCATTATCAGAAGAGCGAGCACTTTTAACACTGCCAGGATAGATCACATTTATGTTGATCCGCATGAGCCTCACGCTAGACTTTTCCTTCATTATGGGGATCTCTCGGATTCTGAGCAGATATCGAATATAATTTATAACGTTAGACCGGATGAGGTCTATCATTTAGGAGCGCAAAGTCATGTCCGCGTGAGTTTTGACATTCCAGAATACACGGGGAATGTTAGTGCTTTAGGCACCACGAGGATTTTAGAGGCCATCAAAAGAAGTGGAAATAATATCAAGTTTTATCAAGCATCTAGCAGCGAGATGTTTGGGAATTCTCCTCCTCCTCAGAATGAGGAGACAGCTTTTAGACCGAGAAACCCGTACGCAATTGCTAAGCTTTATGCTTGTTGGATGACTGTGAATTATAGGGAAGGCTACAATCTGTTTGCGTGTAACGGTATTTTGTTTAATCATGAATCTCCTCGCAGAGGTGAAACGTTTTTAACAAGAAAAGTAACTAGGGCAATAGCGAACATTTTAGCTGGGAAACAAAAAGCTCTTTATTTAGGGAATCTTGATGCAAAACGAGATTGGGGATATACCCCAGAGTATGTAGAGGCAATGTGGAAAATCCTGCAACTTGGTGAACCGGAAGATTTTGTGATAGGAACTGGTGAAGCACATTCGGTTAAAGAGTTTGTTGAAAAGACTTTTTCTTATGTTGACCTTCGCTTCGAAAAACATGTAGAAATTGATTCAACATATTTTAGGCCTACAGAAACTGAAGAATTAGTTGCTGATCCAAGAAAGGCTAAGAAGAAAATAGGTTGGGCGCCGAAGATCAAATTTAAAGATTTAATGAAGATAATGGTGGATGCTGACATGCGTAAAGTGGGTTTAGAACCTATTGGAGAGGGAGATGAAATTTTGGAAAAGAAGTTTTCGAATAGATGGTGGAAGGCGGATTAGGATGGGATTTTGGGCAGATAAGAAGATGTTGGTGACTGGTGGAGCTGGATTCTTAGGCTCTTTCATAGTTGAGAAGTTGATAAAGGAAAGAGAAGTAAATCTTAGAACTATTCGAGTTCCAAGAAGTAAAGATCTGGACCTAAGAAAATGGGAAAACTGTGTAAAAGCTGTTGAAGATATGGATATTGTTATTCATTTGGCAGCTAAAGTAGGCGGTATAGGATTCAACAAGAAATATCCTGCAACTTTATTCTACGATAACGCCACAATGGGAATTCAATTAATGGAAGCCGCTAGACAAGAAGGGGTACAAAAATTTTTGGCGATAGGAACTGTATGTGCATATCCGAAGTATACTTCTGTTCCCTTTAGAGAGGAAGAATTGTGGAATGGTTATCCCGAAGAAACAAATGCACCTTATGGTGTTGCTAAGAAGATTTTACTGGTTCAAGCTCAAGCCTATAGACAGCAGTATGGTTTTAACGCTATCTTTTTGCTGCCAGTTAACTTGTATGGACCGAGGGACAATTTTGACCCCGAAAGCTCGCATGTGATTCCGGCGCTTATAAAAAAGATGGTTGATGCTAAATTAGAGGAAAAAGATGAAGTTGTTGTTTGGGGTACTGGGAAGGCTTCCAGAGAGTTTTTGTATGTGGAAGATGCAGCTGAAGGGATTCTTCTGGCAACTGAGAAATATAATAAACCAGACCCTGTGAATCTAGGTGCAGGTAAAGAGATCACAATAAAAGAGCTTGTTAATTTAATAGCGGGACTTACTGGATATAAAGGAAAAATCGCATGGGACACTTCAAAGCCAGACGGACAACCGCGAAGATGTCTTGAAACTAGCAGAGCTAAAAAAGAGTTCGGTTTCGAAGCAAAAACCGATTTCAAGGAAGGACTCAAGAGAACAATTGAATGGTATGCCTCACACTACAGAGCATAGCGGATCAAAAACTTTCAGTAGAATAGTGCTTCATAATTTTCTCAATAACATTACTATAGTGTTCGTCGAATGAAAGTGCTTTTGATTAATCCTTGGCAGGATACTGGATATCCGCAACCACCATTTGGACTTGCTATGATAGCTGCGGTCCTTGAGAAAAACGGATACCACGTCAAAGTTTTAGACAGCCCCGCGTTAAAGTTAACTGAAAATTCGATTTTGAGGGGCATTGTAAAGGAGAAACCAGACATTATCGGTATCACAGCTATGACGCCTACTATGAACTCTGCAATAAATATGGCTAGACAAATTAAGGAAATGAACAATGATGTTATTATCGTTCTTGGCGGTGCTCATGTAACGTTGTTTCCTGAAGAAACGTTGCAACGAGTTCCTGAGGTTGATATCGTAGTGCGCGGGGAAGGGGAACAAACAATGTTTGAGTTGGTTAAGACGTTAGAAAATGGTGATAGCGTAGATTCTCAAGTCTTAGGGGTGGCGTATAGAGAGAAAAATTGTATACGAAGTTCTCCGACGAGGCCGTTCATTTCCGATTTAGATTCTCTTCCTTTTCCTGCTTTTCATCTCTTGCCTATGACAAGATACCGACTGCATCCTCCCCACGGTAGACGAATGCCATCTATACCTATTATAACTAGCAGAGGGTGCCCGTATCGATGCATTTATTGTTCTAAATCGGTCTTCGGTGGAAAATATCGGGCCAATAGCCCTACATATGTTGTTGATGAGATAGAGCATTTGATGGAGAAATTTGATGTAAGGGAGATTACGTTTTACGATGATGTCTTCACATTGGACAAAAAGAGAGTGTTTGCAATTTGCGAAGAGTTAGAGAGAAGACGAATAGAGATACCTTGGACTTGTGAGACCAGAGTTAACTTGGTAAATAAAGAATTAGTTGAAAAAATGAAGAAGGCTGGATGTTACATGATCGCGTATGGAGTGGAGTCAGGGACTCAAGAGATATTAAATAATCTCAAAAAAGATATCACGTTAGAGCAAGCAGCCAGAGCATTTGAGTTAACCCATAAAATTGGGATTCAAACGGTCGCCTATTTTATGATAGGTTCTCCTGGGGAGACACCTGAAACGATAGAGGAGACGATAAAGTTTGCCAAAAAACTTGACTCAGACTTTGTTCAATTTTCGATAACAACTCCTTTCCCCGGAACGGAGCTTTTTAATTTAGCTATCAAAGAAGGCATGGTGCCTAAGGATTGGGACGATTATATTTACGCAGGGTTGCGTTCAATCGATTATCCTGCTTTTGAGACTAACACTTTAAATAAAGAGGACTTGAAGAAGTGGGATATACAGGCTTATAGATCATTTTACCTTAGATTCCATTACCTTTTTAAACGAATAAAGAAAATTAGATCATTTAGCGAAATGAAGACTAATGTAAAAGGTTTGCTTATGCTCTTAGAAATGACGAAGAACTAGATTAAACCTTTGTAGTTGCTGTTGGAACACTGACATGAAAATCTTAGCTGTTGTTTCAGCAATTGATTTATCTTTGAGGCAGGCGGTTCCTTCTTGGTGGCAATTGTTTAAGGGTCTTTATGAACTGGGAACTGACTTGGTGGTTATTCCATATGTTGGAAAAAGTGTTGAGTCTTTGTGGTGGAGAAGTTACGAGAATCCTTGTGAACTCCAAAGCCGATTTGTAAATAGACTTGTTAGATTTAGGATAAATACATCACGTAATCCATCAAAGAGCGCAAAGAATAATTCTATCCCTTCCTTTAATGGAAAATTTATTCAATTTTTAGCCAGTGCTTTCACCGCTCCTAAATGGTTGAAAAAATTGAGAATAACATTAGAAAAAGAAGGTGATGTCGAAGCTGTAATCTTTTTTAATGTCCCTCCGAATCAAATCAAGGGGATCCCTACTCTTATTCGAAAGGAATTTGGTATACCTTCAATATTTTATGATATGGATGCACCAGATTCAATCCTCGGGTTTTCTACTTCACGTTTGGCATTTAATTGGTATTCAAATGCCGATTTAACCGAGTATTCAACACTTATCCTCAACTCTGAAGGGGCAATACCCCAATTGGAGAGCATGGGTGCCCAAAACGTTCATGCTGTCCATTTTGGCGTTGATCCAGATATCTTTCGTCCAGTAAATGCCGTTAAAGATATAGATGTCTTTTTTTACGGTCAGGGCGATCAATTTCGTGAAAACTGGATAAATCAAATGATAACATTACCCTCTAAAACTCTTCCTAGTTCTTCTTTCTTAGTGGGCGGAAAACCGTTTAGAACTGATCTTGGTAAGACAAAGAGAATAACGAATATGCCAATCAGTTCTTGGGTGGAATATTGTTGTAGAAGTAAAATCAATCTGAACATAACCCGAAAGCACCATGCTGAAGTATTTTGTTCATCAACCGCACGTATTTTTGAGTTGGCTTCTATAGGTTGTTGCATAGTTTCAAATCCTGTTAATGGCTTGGACAAGTGGTTTAGTTTGGATGAAGAGGTCATCATGGTAAAGAGCGAAAAGGAAGCGATTGAAATGTATAACTGGTTATTGTCCGATAAAGATGTTCGGTACAAAATGAGTGAAAACGCACGCCAGAGAGTTCTAAAAGAACACACCCATAGACATATGGCCAAAAGGCTAATAGATATTACCCAAAAATATTCTTGAAGAATTATGCCGTTACCTAACAAATTTTTTTTCTGTCTGTAATCTTTTCAAATTTCAATCTGTGTTTGCTAATGCGAGTTTTAATGACTGCTGGGTTTTATTCCCTCGGGGGTTCTTCAATTGTGATTGAGAACTTGGCAGACCAACTAAGTAAGCAGAGTATAGATGTTACAATCGGTGCTTTGCAATTCAAGCGAATTCCTCCTGATGGGGACTATCACGTCATGAAGCTCCCTGTGTATAACCTTTTGAAGTTAAAGAGGATCGTTGAAGGCTTTGATATCATCCATAACCATCATCCAATAACAAACTATCTCGCTTTAGTGAGCAGAAAACCCTTCATTTATCACTATCATGGAGCACCTGACTTCGGAAGAGGAATTGCGTTTAGGTTTAGTATGCTCTTATCTATCAAGATAATGAAACGCTCGTTTGGTGCAATATTGACTGTATCTAAGAGTGGAGTTGCAGAACTTGCCAGTTCCTTCAGCATACATAAATTGTATGTTGTTTATAATGGCGTAAATACTAGTCTATTTGCACATAAACCTGAAAGAAAGTTTCGAAAAGGAACACCCCAATTTCTCTTCGTTGGAAACCTTTATGCGCACAAAAATGTGAGTGAACTATTATTTGCTTTAAAAAAACTGATTAAGCTTTATCCTAAGGCTTACTTGGTGATAGTGGGTGAAGGAGACGGGTCTGATAACTTGCGAAATCTTATTAACGAACTAAACCTGCAAAATCACGTAAGCATAGTTGGGCATGTTCCTCATCACGAATTGCCATACTACTATTCTTCGAGCGATGTATACATTACCGCAAGTAGGTGTGAACAATTTCCGTTGCCTTTGATCGAGTCTTGGGCATGCGGTACGCCAGTTATCGCCTCAAATATACCTGCGCATCTTGCGTTGCTGAAAGAATCGGATGCCGGACTTGCGTATGAAGCAGGTAATGTCTCAAGTTTGGTTTCAACTATGGCATATGTATATGAAAACGTAGACAAATATTCTGACAAAGGATTAGCTTTTGCAAAAAACAATGACTGGTCGTTAGTTGCAGGTAGAGTTAAAAAAATTTACAAGGCAGTTATTGAGAATTAAAGATGACCCTTCTAAGTAAGTACGTCGGTATGTTGAGGTGCCCTGATGATCAAGCAGAAATTACGCATAGTGATAACGTTTTTCAATGTATTGCTTGTGAACGTGTTTTCCCTACATATTCCAATAATGTGATAGAATTACTCCCTAGCAAGCCCTATCCTTTAGAACTGAACACTGCCCTTGAGAAAAGCTATTGGCAAGTTTACCAAAGGCTTCTAAAAGAAAAAATGGATTTCAGCTTGAGCGCTAAAGGATGGGGTTATATACCCAAAATGTCGTGTGGTTTACGAAGTTTCATAAAACGTGAACGTGAGATAGTTAAAAACTACGTCGGCGAAAATGTTGATGAAATAGTGTGTGATGTTTGTGCTGGTGCTGGAACTTACAGTTTGGAATTAGCTAAAACTGCAAAACTAGTTGTTCATTGTGATATTGACTTTAAATCCATTATCGGCGCCTCTATTGACGCAAAACAAAACAAATTAGATAACATCCTTTTTGTAAGGTCAGATTGTCTACAGTTGCCTTTTGTTAATGGCACTTTCAACTCAATTCTTTGCATAGATGCTCTTGAACGAGGTTTGGCTCACGAGTTGAGGCTACTGCAAGAATTTGTTCGCTGCTTAAAGGCTTCTGGAAAGTTTGCTGCCGATTTTCATAACAAAAGAATAATCAGTAGCCGTGATATTTTTGAATATGATGAACAGAAAGTTCGGCAATTTATTCGAAGAACAAATATTCATAACTATAAAATTGACCACTTAGGTTATGTTCATGCACCTTTTGTTTTTTCGGAATCAATTTATGGTTTTTTGGATCGTTTATTCAAAATGTTTTTCACCTCGCAAAGATTGCTGGTGATGGGAGTAAAATAGGTAAATGGCTGCAAAACCGGTTATTGTAACCACAAGTTGGGATGATGGAGGCCGTATTGATGAGAAATTATCCCATTTACTTCAAGATTACGGAATAAAAGCTACATTCTATGTTACTAGAGATGTTGTAGAAGAATCGTCTTGCAGACCATTAATCAAAGATTTAGATAAGAATTTTGAAATCGGTGCTCACACTCTATCGCATCCTGTTTTGTCGCGTTTATGTCCTGAAAATGCTATGGCTGAAATAGAAGGTTCAAAAGATTATCTTGAAGAACTATTACATCATAAAGTTGAAATGTTCTGCTATCCGAAGGGGAGATACAATAACCAAACTGTTGAATTGGTGAAACGGGCTGGATTTATTGGAGCAAGGACAACCAATTTCCAAATTGGTTTTTCTCAAAATCCATTTCTGTTAGGCGTAGGCCCTCAAGCATCTAATGGGTCCCCCCTATTGAGGCTTAAAGCGTCATTGAAATCTAGGCTGTCTATACGTTCTCTTGTGGATTGGAAAGTCAATGCGATGTTACTGTTTGATCACGTTTTAAACGAAGGTGGGATCTGGCATTTGTGGGGGCACTCTTGGGAAATAGAGCAGAATCGAGAGTGGAAAAAATTGGAGGATGTTCTTGAATATGTTTCAAATAGAGAGAACGTTTCATATCTCGAAAACGGGCAAATCCTAAAGAAAAAGTTATAGTGCTCGGTGTGTGAGTGATTTCAGAATCCTATTTTTAACATTTGGAGAGAAAAGATGAAAGAAATCCTTGCTGTACGCGTGCTTCGTCAAGTTAAGGAGGTTCTTGATGGTGAAGGCACTCCGTTTTGGCTAGAATCTGGAGCGTTATTAGGCGCTGTAAGAAAGGGGAAATTCATTTCTTGGGATATAGATATCGATTTGGGCACATTGGCTAGAAATAACCTAGAGACACACATGAAGACCTTAGCCAAAGAGTTCTGTAAAAAAGGATTCGAGACTTATTTTTCTCTATATCACAACATTATGGCAATGGAGAAAAATGGCATCCCTGTTCAGTTAAATTTTTGGAGATTAGTTGATGATGAAGCAAGAACCCCTTTACAATACAAAGAAAATTTGTTAGGCGCATTTCTATTTAATATGGTATGGCTATTGTTGTTCTCGCATTCTGGCGAGGTTAATTCTGAGACACTAAACACAACTTTCAAAAAATTAAAATTTGTTCTGGTAAAAATTACTTCTTTGATAGGTGAATCGTTTAAATTACGTCTCGCAAAATTTTTCTGTGATATTGCAAAAAAAACCGGTAACCGGAGGGGTCTGGCGGTAATACCACGTCACTTTTTCACAAACTTTTCAGAAATTGAATTTTATGAAATGAAGTTTAAGACGCCAGCGCCAGTAGAGGATTACCTGACTTATTACTATGGAGAAGATTGGCGTCTCCCAAAGAGAGACTGGGTATACGTTAGAAAAGACCGCAAGATAATCAGTAGAACTGAAAGGATTGGCAGGGACTGGAAATATTTAAAATTATAGCTATGCACCATTCCAACTTATTTTCTGACAAGGCTAATTGAAATTAACAAATGGCAATTAAATGTTTGATATCAAAAATCTTAAGGCAGCAATTACCTGTTACAATACAGGTGTGTGTACACACATACACACTGCTACTGTCCACACCCCCCATATATCTTTGTAAGCTCTGGATAAGTGTAATTTATGATGCTCTGACGGAGCGCGTTATATCGACTGTGCTGTTGACAAGATGATTAATTCAGAACGTTAAGATCACGTATCAGACTTGGATACATAAATAAAAAATGAACGTACCAAAAGAGGATTAAGAAGACGGTTAATATGCGTTGGCCTAAAGTGATAATAATTATCCTTAATTGGAATGGGAAAGATGATACAACAAAATGCTTGGAATCTTTGAAAGAAATCAGATATAAGAATTATGAGATTATAGTTGTTGACAACTGCTCAACAGATGGGTCAGCCTCTTTATTTGAAAAAGAATTCTCCCACGTGATTTTGATTAAGAATAAAAAAAATCTAGGTTTTGCTAGGGGAATGAACATAGGCATAGAATATGCCTTAAAAAATAAAAATCCAGATTACATTCTTTGTCTAAACAATGATACATTAGTAGACGATTTCTTCCTCACAGAAATGATAAAGGTTGCTGAAAGCGATCCAAAGATAGGAGAAGTTAGCCCAAAGATTTATGACTACTATAAAAGAAATGTGCTTGAATCGGCCGGCTGCGATGCTAATCTTGTTTTGAGAAGATACAGAAACATAGGCTATAAGAAAAAAGATAGAGGACAGTACGGCAAAACAAGAGTTGTTAATGCTCTTGGTGGGGTGTGTATGTTGTTCAAGAGAGAAGTCTTGGAAAGAGTTAGGGGATTTGACCCAATTTACTTTGCTAATTGTGAAGATTTAGACATGTGTCTAAGGGTGAAAAAGGAAGGATATAAATTGGTATATGTGCCTGCCTCGATGGTCTGGCACAAAGGCGGAGCATCTAAAGGAGGTAAAGGTAGTGTCAGATATGACGCAATACAAGTTTATTTAGATGCCAGAAATTGGCCAATTTTGGTAAAAAGAAATACGCATTTTGTTGGTTTTTTCTTGTTTTCATTTTTCTTTATTTCAATTTGGACACCGATTTTTTTCTTATACTGCTTTACACGCGGTAAACCAAAATCAATCAAAAATCATATAAGAGGAATTACCGATTTTGTGCGAAACAGAGAACCGACCTACGTACTGCATTTGCAATAATCATTATTCTTGTTCGCTAGAGTCCGGTACAGGTCTATTCTAAGTGCGCCGAGGCGAAACTAGGTGACTGCGCGCGCGCACAACGAAAAAAATGGAGAATCAGATGTAAACACACGTAGGCGATTCTCTTTTGAAATTGGAGAAGGGTTATTGATTTTTTTCGCAATAGCCATAGGGGTCGTCCTGGTTTCGGATAATCCAGCAAAAATTGGTTTAGCAATCCTTTTTGGGCTTTCTTCATTCTCAGTATACTATTTAATAACTACGAAGGAACGAAAAACAATACTTTTAGGCAAAACATTTGTGCCATCAAAAGAAAAAATGTTAATCGTTGCATTCAGCATACTTTTATTCAGTTTCTTTATTTCACCAATTAACGAAATATATCTCGAAAACTGGCTGGCCATTCCCGCTGCAAACTGGATTCGTTTTGCCATTATAGCAATCTTCAGCATGTTTATCCCTGGCTTCATTATAGTAAAACTTGTAGACCCAAGGAAAAAATTGCCAACATTAGCAATTATTGTATTGTCTGTACTGATCAGCATATTATTTACGGCAATCTTTTGGTATGTCCAAGTAATGGCGTCATTTCCAGATAGTTTGACACAATTTTTGTTCGCGCTCTCAAATATGATATTAATTGTTCTTTACATAATATCTAACAAGCAAAAGGGAAAACCTGACAAGAAAGACTCGGCTAGAAGACTAAATCTAAATGTAATCCTTACGTTAGGAAGCATTGTACTTCTTTCAATATCCCTAATTTTCATTCAAGAATTCATCTATAACCCATTTATACGAGGGGACAACTGGGGTTATCTAAGTACATCCAACTACATAGATAAGAACGCATTTACATTGAACCCCACTGGGAAATTTTACCGAATAAATAGACTATTCTTCTACGAACTTTTCAACCTTGGCTTATTCCGATTGTCAGGTTTTCCACCGGTAAATTCAATGATGATAACAAGCATTATTTTAGTATCCCTTATCCCAATAGCCTTCTTCCTCATGAGCGTACAGTACACAAAGAATAACAAATCAGGTATGTTAGCTACCTTCATATACATGACGCTGTCTGGTTTCGGCTGGATACCTTTCATCGCCGAAAAAATTGGTCTAAGTGTAAACTATTACTCTCCCCATAGTATCATCGCAATATTCGAAAACATTACGCCAAAAGTTCTAAACGACATAACACAACCCCAAGGTTTGGTGTCTGAAGGCTTCAAGACATACCTGCTTGCAACCTTAGCAATAATCATGTTACTTTACTTTTTAGAAAGCAAGCTACCATCCAAAGCGAGAGCTCTCTTAATTGCATCTCTGACAGCCTTCGCTTTCCTTGTTCACCTAGAGGAGATATTGACGTTTTCACTAACATTTGTGCCAGCTTACGTAATCTTAAGTAGACGAAAATTAAACGAAATTAGAACAGATATCGTTGCTATAGCCATCGGTGTTCTATCAACATACTTATTAGGTTCAACATATCCAGCTACTATCCAGGATTCCTTCACTTTAAATTATGTGCTGCTTGCCATCGCTCTAGCTTCAGCTTTTGGCTACACCTTTATAAAAGGTATTGTAACCGTAAAAACGTTAAGCCATAAACTGCGATTCGTCAAACCTACAGTTTTAGGTCTGGTTTGCTATTTTTATCTTCTCGCAGTAATTGTTCTTGTATTTTATGGTTACGCGAACATGTCCTATAGTGCATCAATCATATATTCAGGATTCACTTTTCCCTGGTACTATTATCCGCTAAGCTTTGGAGTAGTCGGGATATTAATTTTAATTGGTTTGTTAATGAATTTTCAGAAAGAAAGAAGATTAATTTTTGTCCTTCTAACCATACTATTCCTTTTGGTTTTTGGTCGTTTGGTCTCATTCATTAATGTTAATTTCTTCTTTACTGGCGCAAAAGAATGGCGGATAATTTACAGAGTTTTACCGATACCTGCCTCTCTTTTCGCTGGATGGGTACTCTACAGACTGATGAATTCCCTTAATAGCGCAACATTACAGATAAGATTTGAAAATGCTAGCAGAAACTTTCAAGCTCATCTACGGTCTGTTTCTGCGTTTCTCTTTATACTCGTGATTGTGTTTGGAATACCTAGCACAATCTTAGCTTCAGAATACTGGATGGCGACGGATTCAACATCGCTAGGTAGGATTCACATTACACGTGAAGACATTGAAGCCGCAAACTTCATTTATCAACAGATACCAATGACTTCACGTATAGCAACTTTGAGTTCTAGGTCAAACGCTGTTGTGAAATTGGCAGGAGGCACGACAGCGGTGCCCTTGATTTATCCCGATCTATTGTCGGCAACACGACCTGAGACAGCGGCGTTACTTTCATCAGATGTAGGATATGTATACTTAGATGAAGAGGTAGATGCTGAGTTCGTAAAATCCGACTTGTTGAGTTATCTTCCATTGGTATGGAACAATTCTCGTGTCACAATATCTGAATTACCCTATTTAGAACCTTCAACAAGTTCTAACATTGGTTATGTTTCTCCATCATTTTATACTAACCAGACCCTTCCATCCTATATGTTCATTGCTTCATTGAATTCTTCATACCAAGTGATATGCGACGATATCTACGATAAATCATTACTGTTCCTTCCATCAGATCTTCCTGAAAAGGAGAGATATATCCTAAATTTGGATGGTGTGGATGATTACGTAGATCTTGGGGACATACTTGATTTTGAATCGGAGAGTTTTACAGTAGAAATATGGTTTAAGTCATCGGCTTCTGGAATTTATCAGGACTTGGTTAATAAACGGCGAACTGGTTCAGCGGAAGCCGGATATCGTATTCTCTTGCGTAGTGATACCGATCGGATAGTAATTGAATTCAACGATGGATCTGGAACAGTGGGAGCTTACGGTCAAGCGTACAATGACGGTGAGTGGCACCAAATCGTGGCGGTATACGACCGAGGGGACATGATTAAACTCTACGTAGATAATTCACTCGAGGCCCAAGCAGATATATCAAACAAAATAGGCGAAGTCGACACAGACTGTCCACTAACTTTAGGTTCTGAGACCGGAACCCGTATGTTCTTGAATGGCTCTCTGTCTTCAGTTCGCATGTACAACCGCACTCTATCTGAAAATGAGATAAGTTGGAATTATGCCAATCCATACAACCCTGTAACCAGCAACTTGACATTATGGTTACCTTTAGACGACGGAACAGGAAGCATAGCCCACGATTTAAGCAACTATCAGAATGATGGTTTAATTCATGGTGCTACTTGGAGCTTAGAACCATCTCTCATAGAGAGTATGTATCATGTAGAATTTTCCAGTATTCTGGATTGGATTGAAGATGGTGGTGTCCTTGTGGTTCTTGGAGACAAAGGCGAAGTTTACAACCTACTTGGATTGGAACTCGGTGACTACGTTGAGGCAAACGAGATTTCTGTTGGAAACCAAGTTCATTCACTTGATGAAATCCCACCTTTTAAAACCCTTATACCAGATAACGACAGCACAAAAATCTTGAGCTATTATTCATTTAACGGTTTTGACATTTCTCCGTTTCTCATTCAAAAAACGATCGGAGAAGGAAAGCTAATTTACATATACAGTGACCCCATAAATAGCATGATAAATGCTCAACAAAACCAACGATTTTCGGTAAGTCAAGCAGCTCTTATCCTAAAGAACTCATTAGAGAACGCTGATTTATCGCTCAACTCAAGCTCAACAACTTCAGCAAGGTTCCCCTTGGAAAAAAGGTGGATCGGACGATATACCGTATATGGCGAGAATGACTTTGTTGCAGAAGGAAACATAACTATTAGCTCCACGCTTTCAGGTTCATATCTCTTGCAAAATCCATTAACCGCTGACGAAGTTCTCATCAATTCAATCCAAAAGAGTAGAGCCTTGCAAAACGCAATAATTAATAGAATAAACGTTATCGGAGAAGCTGAACTTGAAATCCTCTCAAGCAGTTTCGAAGCTGATACTGAACAAACATTTTCTATCCCCTCTTACATTCCGCTTCAATTTGAGAATTGCACCCTCAAAGTTAAACTTATGAATGGTTCTAAACTGGAAATCCAAATAGGTGAAGAAGCATTTTCCATAGATAATGGCGAAATTATCGCAAAAGTGGATTCAGCGCTCTTTTTAGTTAAACAACCTCGAATTAATGTAAGGGGTCATATAAACTTCGCCAAGATTTCATTACCGTTTACTGAAGGAGCATGGACAAGCAATGTTAAACTTGTTGGAAACATAACCTTCTGCATCGACTATAATGACGAAAAATACTTTTTCAGCGATGAAATTAAAGGTGCCTATAGCACTGAAACTCCTTCTAGATACCCAAAAGAGCTTGACTTACCTTGGAAAGAAATTGTCACATCACCCTTCCACATTCTGATATTCTCTTGTTTAATTTCATTTTTACTGTTAAAACGGAGAAAGACTAGTAATGATTTCCCTGAGGTCAGCGATGAAGACAAAAGAACAACTCAAATGTAGTTTTGGTTTTAGTTTTCCTCAACTTGAAACGATACGATCCCCACAATATGAATCTCATTTCTTTGGCGAGGTGCAGCTAGTTTGGTAATCAAAACGAAAAGAGAATATGATTATGCGGACGCTTTGGAGACGTTGCGCGCACGTTCGCCTTCTTGGTGGGGAACATTAATTATGGAACCCCTAACCTTAAGGCCTACACTATTAATTGCAAAGTACACACATATCAAACCTAATCACATTAGTATTTTAAGTCTCATTTTCAACGTCTTCTCAGCTATATGCTTCTTTCAAGGAACTCGCCTCTCTTTGATTCTTGGAGCATTTCTGTTCGAATTGAGCTTTATACTGGATTATGTGGATGGAACACTAGCTAGATTAACCCACTCACTGACTGAGCTTGGAAGAAATTTAGATTTCTTGGGAGGCTGTTTATATAATAACTTAGCACTAGTTGCCCTACTCACAAGTCAGGGAATGCTGAAAAACGATGTCAATTTATTTTTATTGGGGCTAATTTACATAATCTTAAGTGACGTAATTCATTTTGGCTTTTTAAGCGCGCGCGCGCCCAATGATCCCTTAAGTGTGACTCATGGAAGATATGTAAAATCAAAGTCGTTAACTTATTTGGTAACTAAGTACCTCTTGTTAAAGAATTTTTTTAAGAGATTCCGTTTACCGGTTTTTCCAACCGAGATAGACACCATAAATGTTATCTTATTTTTGGCTCCCCTTTTCGGATTTTTGTTTTGGGGAGTACTCTTTGGTTTGATGACAATCTCTATACAATTCACTATGGTCGTTCTGATAAATCTTGATAGAAAGACAAAAGATGATGAATGGTAAAAAGGCGTAAAACAAACACTTCTAATAAATTTGCGCGCGCAGCCTTACTTATGATAGCTTTATGGGCGAAAATGGCTTCTTGCTACTTCTAAATCTTCTTTGGTGTCTATTTCCAAACAAAATTCTTCAGTAAAATACAACGGATGAAGTATCAGCCTGTCGGAAATTTCATTAAAAACAGTTTCAGCATAAATTTTTAAGCCTCCTTTTTTGACAACTTTTTCTATTTCATCGAGCCAATATAAAAAATCTGATTTTGAAAGTTTATATAAGGGGGCAGAGAAAAAAACATTTCTCCCAGAGAACTCCACACCGATTTTAATTACTCTGTTGTCTTCAATTACTGCTTTGAAATCTTTTTCTGGAGGTTTGACCTTTCTGTTCACCAAAACACAGTTTACATATTTTTCATCAATCAACCTTTCTAACATTTTTCTCTCAAACAATAAGTCGCCATGAAGTAGGATTACGTCATCGTCAACTAAACTTTTTGCTAGCCACATAGAATAAATATAATTTGTTGTACGATATTTCGGGTTCTTCACGTAAAAAACATTAACATCGGAGTATTCCTTTTCCACATATTGTTTTATTTTGTTTTCAAAAGGGCCTGTTGTTATTATTACATCCCTGATGTTGCATCCGATCAAACTGTCCAGTTGAAGCCCCAAAAGAGTGCTATTTTCTATTTTTATCAACGCTTTGGGTTTATCTTTCGTCAAAGGAAAAAGTCTTTCACCTCTCCCAGAATTAAGTATCAACGCCTTCGTTTCTAAACTCTCCCAACCACTTTACTGTAAATAGCAACCACATCCTCAAAAGTAACTTTTCTGGGATTGTTAGCCAAATGTCTTTTATCTTTCATCACAACCGTTGCCATTTCGTAAACATCTCCTTCAAACCTTGCTGGCAGGCCGACATCCTTTATTATTCCCCTTATTTCTGTGATAACTTCTTTGTCGAAATTGTTAAATTCCAATGAAGGAGGCAGCATGATCGCGATCGCTTCCCCATGTGGGATTCCTTTATTAGACAAAGGGTAGGTGAGAGCGTGGCATAGCGTTGTGCCTGAATTTGCAAAAGCCATACCTGCCATTAAGCTGGCAAGCGCCATACTGGAAATAGCATCTTTATTATAGGAGACTGCTTTCCTTACGTTATCATTTATGAGTGAGTATGCTTTATGCGCAAGAGCCCTTGTCAACTCATTGCCTTTTTTACATTCGTACGATTCAACAGCATGCGCCAACGCGTCCATCCCCGAACTAGCTATCAATCTCTTAGGCATCGTCATCATCAAGCTTGGATCAACAATCGCTACGTCCGCAGTTAACCTTTTATCTACAAAGGCTCTTTTCTCTCCTCCAACTTTAAGAACAGATTCATGTGTGACTTCGCTTCCTGTACCCGCGGTTGTCGGGATCATAATTTTGGGCAGATCTAATTCCACGGCAACCTTCTTCGCAACATCTATAGCGCTTCCGCCTCCAAATCCAACAATTAAGTCACAACCTTTTTCTTTTGCTACCTTCAAACATTTCTCAGCGGTTTCTATTGAAGGTTCAGGCTCCACCCTATTGAATACTACCGGAGACATTTTTTCTTTTTCTACGAGATTTATCAGCTTAAAAAAACCCTCTCGCTTCACCATCCCTTTAGTTGTTGAAATGAGCGGGGTACCGCCACGTAACCCCTTCAACTCTTCACTAACCTTATCTAAAGAACCCCACCCAAAAAGTATGCGATTAGGCACAACAAACGTAAAATTCTCCATATGAATCACCGTTTAATGTTTTCCAATTTTTAGTGATGCCACCCACCAAATCCTTTATTAATTTCAGGGCAGATATAAATGCGCCCATTTTCTCCAAAACTATTTAAACCAATCTTCATAGGTGACAAATATTTATTACCCTATCGTGCATCAAACAACTACCATCACCATTTAAAATCATAACTTTTTTATTAGCATCCATGAGAGAAGATAAGCTGAGGATTAATCATCATGAAATCCGTTGATTTTTGTTTGACACTTAAAAAACACGGCTTCAACTTCTTTATAGGAGTTCCCTGTTCAATCCTGAAGAATATAATCAATTGCCTCCAAGTGGATCCAGATGTCCCCTACGTCTCTGCCACTCGAGAAGATGAAGCTATAGGAATAGCTACTGGGGCTTTTTTAGGCGGACAAAAGCCAGTGGTACTCATGCAAAATTCAGGCCTTGGAAACTCAATAGGTGCATTAGCATCCTTACCCTTACTCTACAAGATCCCGATGCTTCTATTAATATCGTGGAGAGGATACCAAGGAAAGGACGCTCCCGAACATCTCATAATGGGGAAAAACACAATCAAACTGTTAAAAGACGTTGGAATACCCACCCAAATATTATCAAAGAAGAAAACTGAAAAAGCGATTTCAACAGCCGTTAACGTTATGGAAGAACAACAAGTTCCGGTAGCCATCGTAATCAAAAGAGAGGTGGTCTCATGAAGAGATGCGAAGCAATCGAAACAATTGCTAATGTTTTGAAGGGAGACGAATTAGTTATAACAGCCAACGGCATGATCAGCAGAGAAATGTGCGCAATCAAAGATGAAACAAATAACTTTTATATGCTAGGATCCATGGGACTCGCCTCATCCATAGGCTTAGGATTAGCTCTATCCCTTCCGAAAAAGACAATAATTGTGATAGACGGCGATGGCAACATCTTGATGAACATGGGTTCACTCGCTACAATAGGGGATTTAGCTCCAAAAAATATGGTCCACATAGTTTTAGACAACGAATCATGTGATTCGACAGGTGGTCAGCCCACTGCTTCCAGAACAGTAAAACTGGAGAATGTTGCAAAGGCGGCCGGATTTGAAATAACTGAGAAAATTCATGATGACAAAGCGCTGGAGAAAAGGATGAAACATGTGTTGAGCTTAAGCGGTCCTTCATTTGTTTTGGTAAAGATAGAGAGAGGTGGAAAAGAGGTGCCAAGAGTTCCGTATGAAACGGAGACGATAAAAACTAGATTCAAAAACTCTATTCATTAACTCTTGAATCTTCAATAGAGGACAATAGCATTGGATTCCGTTTCAACACCAATTGTCTTAATCTGCTTGGACGGATGTTCTTGGGAGTACATTCGCTCTTCAAATATGCCAAATTTGAGAGAGATAGGGCGAACTGGAACTTCTATGACATGTGAATCGATGGTTCCAACCGTAACCAACGTTAACAACGCTTCCATTCTTACAGGCAAATTTGCCGTGGAGCATGGAATAACCGGTAACTACCACTATGATGAATCAAGTCAGTCTATGATTTACATGGATTCTGCAATCTTTTTGAGGTGCAACACCCTGCTACAAGAGGCTTCAAATAAAGGGTTTAGAACATTGCTTCTGACCGTAAAGGACAAACTAAGAAGGCTACTGAACAGAGGAGCAACTAACTCATTCTCAGTCGAAAACCCATCGCCATGGATTCTTAAAGAAATCGGAAAACCACCAAGCATTTATTCCGCTAATTCTAGCACTTGGCTACTAGATGCGACTCTAAAAACGCTTGAGAAAAAGCCATACGCCATCATTTACGTCTCGACAACCGATTACATTCCTCATAAGTATGAACCTAGATGCACCGAGGCAACAGAATACATGGAGAAAATTGACGAGAAAATAGGTTTGTTGGCTGATAAAGGCGTTATTTTAGGAGTGACTGCCGACCATGGAATGAACGATAAAGGCGTTAAAGTTGATTTGCAGAAACTGTTAAGCGAACGCGGGATAAAGACTAAGATCGTCCCCATCATCAAAGACGAGTACGTTGAACATCACCAAAATCTGGGCGGTTCCTTTTACCTATATTTAGAAAGAGATTTAGAGAAAGCCTTAACGATTCTGCAAGACGCCGAAGGCGTAGAAGCGGTACATGCGAAAAACGAGGCCAAAAAAGCATACAGGCTTCCATCGGATAGAATAGGTGACCTCTTTGTGCTTGGAACTAGAAACGCTGTATTTGGATTGGTCGATAAGGGTTTATACGAAGATGTAAATGTTCGCTCTCACGGCTCATTGCACGAGCGGGACGTGCCACTCATCACAAACCAAAAAATGGAATCCGTTAACGAATTTTTTAACAAAGATGCTTTTCAAAACCTGTTAACAAACGCTAACTTTTTTCATTTTAATTTTAAGCATTCATAAATCAACGACGTAATTCTTTTTTCCAGGTTTTGGCAAAATCGTAACTCTCGATCAGGTCTCTTATATTCATCGAGACCGAGAAATCGAAGATATTCCCTAATCTTCCAGTCAACAACCTCATATTTTACTCCAGGCGAGGATAAATCACCTAGACGGATTATCATCGCTTTAACCAATGTATAAGGGTCCACTTTGACATTCCATAGTTTATCATTAAATAATGCTTTCCTGAAAGCGGAAATTATATCATCTGTGTAAAATTTCGTCCTAAAAGTCAGGTATCCAACGTTCCTCCAAAAATCCCACTGCCCAGAACTGTGCACAGAGTCCGGCAAAAAAGCCTGCACTGGGTTATTGTAAGTATCAAAGTATATATGAGAAAGCAGTGAAATACCGCCATCTAACTTTTCAGAACTTGGATTTAATATGGAATCATCCTTTATTATAGCAGACGCTTTCTTAACTAGACTCAAGTAATATTCTCTGTCCTTGCTAATCCTTTCATACTCATATGAACCCTTGTCAACGGAAACACTATTATCCGCAAAGACATGGATGGCCGAGGTTAAAATTTTGGGAAAATTAGAGATTATGTGGCCATAAACTCTGTGGAAATGCGCTGGCTCCCTGTCCAAAGCAGGTAACAAAGAATATATAGCAGCCCTCTTGTCACATCCGCATGACTGAAGCAATTTGTATGACATCACAATATGCGTAAGATGATCCATAACCATCCCTTGAAATCTTCGTAGTTAACCCGCGGTTAATATTATTTTCTACAATATACTTACACTCACCCGTTCAATTCATCCAGCACATGAAAAACCGGTCTTAATCGATGGAAGAAGAATATACAACCCAAAGCAATTCAGCAAAAAACTCAAATTTGCAGCCATAGGACTTGGACAACGACATGAGTAGCAATCAAATTCTCATTCCATCAAATAACTAAGGGAGGTTATGAATGAATAGAGAAGCAAAAACTTTGCGCGCGCAATTTCAAACCAAACGCGGACGACACGAAAGAAGGCCGATCTATATACGTGCGCTCTTTGCGTTAAAGTGATATAAAGAAAGCGTCCATAAGAATGGTCATAAAGAGGATTTATTATGAAGGCTCTTGTGCTTAGTGGTGGTAAAGGCACTAGGCTTAGACCCTTAACGTTCACAACCGCAAAACAGCTAATTCCAATAGCGAACAAGCCCATTTTAGGCTATGTTTTAGACCATATTTCACAAGCTGGCATCAGAAACGTAGGCGTAATAGTAGCCCCAGAAACAGGCAGGGACGTTAAAAACTATGTTAAAGACGGCTCTGCATGGAACATAAACGTCAACTACATAGTTCAGGAACCCCTAGGGCTCGCCCACGCCGTGAAAACAGCTAGAAACTTTCTAGACAAAGACGACTTCATAATGTGCCTAGGCGACAACCTAATCGGTAAAGGCATCAACATTCTCCTACAAAAATTCGAAAACGAAAACTTAGACACCCTCATCCTACTCAAAGAAGTCAAAGACCCAACAAGATTCGGCATTGCAGCGCTAGACGACCAAGGCAACGTCACCAAGCTCGTCGAGAAGCCGAAAACTCCACCAAGCAACCTAGCCCTCGTAGGCGTCTACGTATTCTCAAACAAAATCCACCGAGCCATAGAAAGAATAAAACTTTCATGGAGAGGAGAACTCGAGATAACAGACGCCATACAAGAAATGATAAACTTAGGCTTCAAAGTGAAAGCCGAAAAGCTGGACACATGGTGGCTTGACACAGGCAAAAAAGACGACATCCTTTTTGCTAACGCTAAAGTTTTAGATGAAATCGTCAAACGACAGACAAACGGAAAAATTATTCAGAGCAAAATTGAGGGAAGAGTCACCGTCCAAGAAAACGCAAAAATAGTCAACAGCACCGTCAGAGGACCAAGCATAATCGGCGAAAACTGCCTCATCGAAAACTCCTTCGTAGGACCATACACAAGCATAGGCAACGAAGCCCACGTTATAGACAGCACAGTTGAATACTGCGTAATACTAGAAAACGCCCTAATAAGAGGAGTAGAAAGACTGGAAGAAAGCCTCATAGGAAGAAACGCAAAAATCCTAAAAAACCAAAAACGTAAAACCCTCAAACTCAACATAGGCGACTACTCAGAGGTAGAAATATGAGAGAATATCCACTCAAAGGCGTAAAAACTTATGAACTAAATATACGTCCAGACGAGAGAGGTTTCTTCGCCGAAGCCCTAAGAAAAGACTGGAAGGAACTCCTCGAAGATAAATGGATAACGCAAGCAAACATAAGCTACAGCTACCCCAACATAGTCAGAGCTTGGCACAAACACACGAGAGGACAAATAGACCACTTCCTAGTACTGAAAGGAGCCATGAAAATCTGCGCCTACGAAGAAGAAACAGGAAAAATGGCTGAAATAATAGCAAGCGGCGAAAAACCCACACTCGTCAGAATATCAGGCAAATACCTACACGGAACAAAAACCGTCAGCAACGAACCATCCCTAACAGTTTACTTCGTTACAAAACTCTATGATTATCAAAACCCAGACGAAACCCGCAGACCATGGAATGACCCAAAAATAATCCCAACCGAAATAAACGGCAAAAAAGACGACCCAAGAGTCGGCAAACCTTGGGACTGGTTCCGCCCTCCACACAAATAAGAGGCAACAAACGATGAAAGTATTGGTAACAGGTGGAGCAGGCTACATAGGCTCCATCCTCTCTAGAATCCTCCTAGAAAAAGGCTACGACGTAACATGCCTAGACAGACTCTTCTTCGGAACCGACTCAATAAAAGACATAACAGACAAAATAAACCTAATCAAAGATGACATCAGATGGTTTAAACCAGAAATCCTAAAAGGTATAGACGCTGTTTTCGATTTGGCAGCTCTCTCAAACGACCCCAGCGGCGAACTCGACCCACAAAAAACCCTAGAAATAAACTATAGAGGAAGAGTCAGAGTAGCCAAACTTTCCAAAAAATATGGAGTCGCAAGGTACGTTTTAGCTAGCACATGTAGCGTCTACGGATTCCAAGAAGGAATCCTGACAGAAGAATCCAGCCTAAACCCATTAACAACCTACGCAAAAGCCAATATGCTAGCAGAAAAGGAAATCCTACCATTAGCAGACAGGTCCTTCTCCGTAACAGCCCTCAGACAAGCCACAGTCTATGGGCTATCTCCAAGAATGAGATTCGACCTAGCAATCAACGGAATGGTCCTAGGCTTCTTCAAAAACGCAAAAATACCAATTATGAGAAACGGAAAACAATGGCGCCCCTTCATACACGTAAGAGACACCTCAAACGCCTTCATAAAAGTCCTAGAAGCAGACCCAGAACTCGTCAACGGCCAAGTCTTTAATGCAGGCAGCAACGAACAAAACATACAGATCTTCGACTTGGCTAAACTTGTGGCAGAATCCATTAATTTGCCATTCAACTACTATTGGTATGGTTCACCCGACAAAAGAAGCTACAGAGTAAGCTACAACAAAATCGAAAAAACACTAAACTTCAAGTCACATTATACACCCAAAGAAGGAGCAAAAGAAGTATTTGATGCCCTTAGAGATGGAAGAGTATCTGGAGACGATCCGCGAACAATAACTGTCAAATGGTATAAGCGCCTCCTGCACGAGCGCATCAAAGAAGTTGAAATCAACGGAGTATTACTATGAAAATAACCATCATAGGCTCAACAGGACAACTCGGCACAGATCTCATGAACGTTTTAAAACATAAACATGAAGTCCTAGGCCTCACGCACCAAGACGTGGAAGTCACAGACTACAGTAGTTGTCGCATATTAAAGGAACATAACTCTGACGTAATCATAAACACCGCCGCATTCCACAAAACAGACCAATGCGAAGAAGAACCCATAAAAACGTTCTCCGTAAACGCCATCGGCGCCAGAAACATGGCTAAAATATCCAAAGAGATTGGAGCCACAACCATATTTATAAGCACAGACTACGTCTTCGATGGCTCCAAAAAAGAGCCATATACCGAAGATGATAACACAACCCCAATCAATACCTATGGAATCTCAAAACTAGCAGGCGAACTCTACACAAAACAAAACCCAAAACACTACATTATCAGACTTGCAAGCCTATTCGGAGTAGCAGGAGCAAGCGGTAAAGGAGGAAACTTCGTCGAAACAATGATAACGAAAGCCAAGAAAAACGAATCCATACGCGTCGTTGATGACATGTGGATGAGCCCAACATACACAAAAGACGTGGCCACAACAACAAAAGAGATAATGGAATTGAAGTTACCATTCGGAACTTACCATGCAACAAACCAAGGCTACTGCACATGGTTCCAATTCGCCAAAGAAATATTCAAAATCACAGGCATAAGCCCAACCATAAAACCAACAAAAACGCACCAACTAAAAATGAAAGCCAGAAGACCCAGATTCTCGGCATTAAAAAGCATAAAAATGCCAAAATACGGCATACAAATGAGAGAATGGAAAGAAGCCCTTCACGATTACTTAGTCGAAAAAGGACACATTCACGCCAAACAACCCCGCGAATAAAACAAATCTCGAAATTAAGGAGTGAAGTTGGCAGGTATGCATGAAAAAAGATTTCTTTCATTACTGTCGCAACAGAATTAGCAATAAGCAATACCCCATTTGAAGGTAAACTTACATGATAAATAGGTCAAAGCATGCCCATCATGAATAAGTTAACATTATCTCCAAAAACACACGCGTATTTTACTGTTATTCAACGCGTATCATGCGTTCCTTTTTGTAGTCGGTTATAACCTTGATGTGCCCTCGAAGCGCATCATCGAGGCTCGGATCGCCAGTGTCAACCCTTAAGCTTTTCAAGCTTCTCAATTTACCTTCTGCAGCAATCACAACTATGTTGTCTCGCTCTACCTCTCGGATTACCTCTGGACTTATTTGTTGGTTTCCTCTTCCAAATATGAAGCCTTGACCTCCTATCGGAGTGACAATAATCTGGGTGGTTTTCCCCCGGATTTTCTTTAGTATTTGTTTCTCGTTTACGTCTTTGGCTACTAGTTTCTTGTTACAGAAGAGGTCCACCCCCAAGAGAGTTTTCTTTTCGTCCAAGATGTCTCCGATGGTGCGGGTAGTTGTTCCCGGACCCATGAGGTAAACCACATCGGGTTTCATGTTTTCAATAACGTAGATTGCTATTGCCGCTTGATTGCGCATTTCACTCTCCGTCATCGGACTCGCCATCTTCACTCCTTGAATCAAACTCGGCTCGTAAGGAGTTAACATGTAACCGTAGAGCCTTGCAGACACTCTTCCCTCTCTGAAAGCTTCTTCATCCACATCCATTACCTCCGCTTCCCTGAGGGGCAGTTCCTCCCACAAGAACTCCATGGCTATCCTCGCTGCAGCTCTGGGTCCCACCGCAAAAACAGCGCTGTGCATCTTTACTCCTGTTGGAACGCCTAACACAGGAAGATTGGTGTCAACTGTGTTTAGTATGTCTCGGGCTGTTCCATCTCCACCACAGAAGATTATAAGATCAGCACCTGCATCTGCGATTCTCCCTGCAATATACATTGTATCTTCGACAGTGGTCTCTTTCTTTTTCTTCCCAAGAACTGTGTAGGCGAAACCACATTTTCGGGCTTCGTTTTCGCCCATACCTCCAGCTCCGACAATGAGTCGTATTCTTCCTTTGACGGTTTTTAATTCGGAGAGAAAGGATTCTGCTCTTGCTGGCGCCATGGGTTTTGCCCCGAGAATTATAGCTCTTTCGAGAATTGCTTTTCCGTCGGTGCCTTTAAGTCCAACGGCTCCTCCCATTCCGGCAATTGGGTTAACGATAAACCCTACGGTTTTTAGAGAAACGTCGTCTTTGCGGTTCATGCTTTTCACGGGTGATTGATGAAATTATCTTCGTTCTTCTCAAAGATACTTTTTCAGTGCATCCTCTAATGGTCCGCGACCGACAGCGCCAACAATTCTTTCAGCGGGATTACCGTTTTTAAATATTATGAAATGCGGTATGCTCATAATGTTGTAGCGGCTTGCAACCTCTGGGTTTTCATCCACATTAACTTTTGCGAAAACAGCTTTTCCTGCGTAATCACGCGTCAGTTCCTCTATCACGGGTGCCATGATTCGGCAAGGCATGCACCAGTCAGCCCAAAAGTCAACCAAAACGGGTAGATTAGCCTTCTCTAGAAAATTGTCAAAAGATGAGGATGTCAACGTGATTACACCCTCTTTTTTCTGTTCCTCGCTTTTTTTCAGTAATTCCTTTAACTTCTTTGTCCTAATTTTTTCAAGCTCTTCGTCTTTCTTCACGTGAATCACTTCCTGAAATAGCCATCTATTTTGGATTCAGTTGGAAGAACGATTATAAATGTTATGTTTGGACAGATGTTAATTATTAATAGACTAGTATCAATAGCCGAAAAGCTATCCCGCCAACGAGTATTGCAAACACGATTTCAAATACCGTAATTAAATATGCTTTTTTCCATCCAAACTCTCTAACCAAAGCAGCGATGGTGGCTATACATGGTATGTATAGCATAGCTACCAGGGTGAACACAATCATCTGAACTGGTCCAAAATCTGGGACCTCCGCAAAATTCGCTGTTCCGAGAAGAGTCGCGAGCATTATCAACGTCAGTTCTTTTCTTAACACACCGAAGATCAACGCTATTCCTGTGATAGCAGGCAAACCTAGCCAAGTAACCGTTACAGGGCTGAGGAAGTTTGCGATCGGTTTCAGTAAGTTGAGAATCTCTATTATTTTAATTACGAGACTGCCAACGATTATGAGTGGGAAGGCCATCTTTACGAATTCAGCCAATCTAAACCAAGTTTGCTTCAACACCGTTCTCAGATGAGGCATTCTGTAGTCACTCATCTCCATTATTAATGCGGTTGGCTCACCAGGCAAAGCCTTGAACGCCAATCGTCCTAGGAGGAAGATAATCAACAAGTTAATAATGTACAAGGCTAGGGCCCATTGAATACTTACAAATGCCCCAACCAGACCGAGGATAATAACCGTTGTTGCGGCGCAAGGTACCAGCGTAACAACGAAGGCTGTTAGAAGCCTCTCTCTTTCGGTTTCCATTATTCTGCACCCCAAACACCCTGGAACGTTACAACCTAAGCCGAGCATGACTGGAATGAAAGCCTTTCCATGTAAACCTATTTTGTGCATTATATTGTCCATTAGAAACGCGATTCTGCTGAGATATCCGGAGTCCTCAAGAAAGTACAATATGAAGTAGAAGGGAAGGATGTATGGTAGCGCTACTGTAACGCCGCCTATAATCCCCTCCATAACTCCACCCCAAACCAGTTTTCCAACAACTCCAGTTCCGAATAGGCCCTCAAAAATAGGCTTCAAACCAAAAAGTGAATCGCCTATAAGATAGGATGTGTAGTCCCCAAAAGTGAATATGGAGTAAAAGATTGCTAGCATTGACACAGCCATTATTGGATAGCCAAGAATTTTATGGGTTGTTAGGGTGTGTATTTTTTCTCTCATCGGCGGCTTTATTGGCGGCGTTATCTCTTGAACTTCCCGTGAGACCCTGCTTGCAACATCATATCGCTCAGAAGTAATTACGGTTGAACAGGAATGACCGTGAATCTTCTCAATTTCTCCTGCGAGCTTTTCTGCAGTTGCCACGATCTCAGGGCTTATTTTAAGAAGCTCTTTCTCGACCTCCTTATCTCCTTCAAGAAACTTTATTGCAGCCCATCTGGCGGGGTATTTAAACTGTATTTTTTCAACTAGGTTGGAAATTCTTTCAATTCTTTCCTCAATTTCTTTCCCGTATTGTGCCTTAAGAGGTTTCACATTTACCTTTTTCTCAATGGTCTCGATGGCTTTTTCCAGCAACGCGTAGATGCCTTTTCCACTCAATGCCACGGTTGGAATCACTGGTATTCCTAAAAGTTTCTCCAATTTTTTATAATCAATTTTTATTCCCTTTTTCTTAGCCATGTCCATTTGGTTTAGTGCCATAATCATCGGGGTTTCTAGTTCAAGCAGCTGTAACGTAAATGACAAGTTTCTTTCAAGAAGCGAAGCGTCTACGATGTTTATGACCATGTTAGGTCTTTCGACTGCTATGTATTCCCTTGAAACTAACTCTTCTATGGAAAAGGTTGATAGAGAATAGATTCCCGGAAGATCAATAACGTCTATTGTATAACCTTTAAAGTGGAGGGTTCCTTCAGCTTTTTCAACGGTTTTTCCAGGCCAATTTCCAATGTGTTGATGTAGACCTGTCAGCTGATTAAATATTACAGATTTCCCGACGTTGGCATTTCCGGCTAAAGCGATGGTAAGTTTATTTCTGTTCACCTTTTTAACTCCACGAAAATTCTTTCAGCCATTCCTCTGCCTATGGCTAGCCTTGAACCCCTTACGTAAACTTCTAATGGTCCATTGAGGGGCGCTGATTTCACCACCGTTACTTTGGTGCCGGGGGTTAGACCCATATCTTCAAGCCTTTTTCCAAATCTCCAACCTCTTCTTGCTCTTCCGCCGTGCCCTCTGTCTCTCCCTCGACCAACACCAATAGAAGTTATGATTCCACTTTCTCCATTCCTAAGATCGGACAAACGCAACTCCATCATCATTGCCCCCTCATTTTTCCATCAGTTCGCTTAACATTGATGATTGATGCGACCTTGTAATCTAATGTATAGCGAGATTCACCGGCCCTAATGGTTATAGGACCACCAAAGGATGCCTTCTTTTCAACTTCTACGCGTACTCCAGGTGTAAGACCTAATGTGGCAAGGTGTTGCAGTACCTCGGCTTTCTCTTCGATTATTCTGATTATGATACCACTTACTTCAGGACTTAGATTCACCAAGGGCTCTGATTTTTCTTCGATTATTCCTCCACATGCGGTTGGTATTGGATTCCCATGAGGACAAGTTTTCGGGTGCCCCAACGTTTTTTCTAGAGGTTTGATTATGTCTGCTGGGATAGCGTGTTCAAGCTTGCAGGCTGCGTCGTGGACTTCGCTCCAGTCTAGGTGCAGGATGTCTGTTAACAGTCGTTCGGCGAGGCGATGCCTCCTCAAAACGTTTAAGGCTATTTTTCGTCCCTTCTCGGTTAGCGTTACACCCTTGTAAGGTTCATGTATGACTAAATCCCGTTTTTCTAAGCTCTCTACGGTGTTTGTGACTGAACCGGGTACTACCTTTAATTGGCGGGCAAGCTCCATGGTTTTGGCGAAACCCGTTTTTTTCTCTAGTCGATAGATTGCCTCAAGGTATTCTTCGGCTTCGTTGGAGACTGGAGCTTCCATGTTTTTCACCCCGGATGAAATTACGAGCTCTCGTAGTTTATTATAACACCGTTATATAAAACTTTTGCTGTTCCTTTTTATATTTCCATGCGCCAATAAATATTGGGCGAATCCGAGTTGCCCAAAAAATCTGAAGAACGCAAGAAAACTTCTCTCGGCATTGTTGGAATGACCTGCGCCAGCTGTGCTCAGACAATAGAAAAGGCTCTAAAAGAGCAGGTGGGAGTAGAGCAGGCAAACGTCAACTTTGCCTCAGAAAAAGCCTATCTAACATACGATCCCAAGGCAACAAACAAAAAAGAACTCATAGAAACCGTGAGAGCCACCGGCTACGACGCCCGTTTAGAGACGAAAAAGACCATTATAAGAATTGGCGGTATGACCTGCGCCTCCTGCGTCCAGACCATAGAGAACGCTTTGAAAAAAACTAGAGGAATCATAGAAGCAAACGTGAACCTTGCCACTGAAAAGGCGGTTGTCGTGTATGATGCGCAGGAAATCGATTACGAAGACATAAAAACAGTTATAGAAGGAACTGGCTATCAGGTGCTGGGCAGAGAGGAAGGCGCGGCTAAATACGATCAGGAAATAGAGGAAGAGCAACGGAAATTTCATGAAGCAAAAATGAGAATGATGGTTGCTTGGGCGTTTACAATACCCATCATGGCTTGGATGATCCCCGAAATGATTTTTGGACAAGCCTTGCCCAACCCAACCATATTCAACATTGGAATGATTCTCCTAGCAGTTCCTGTGCTGTTTTGGGCGGGCAAAGAAACCCTTCTGTCAGCGGTAAGAGCCGTGTCCCATGGCAACGCCAACATGGACGTTTTGATAGCCCTAGGTACATCTTCAGCCTTTATCACGGGTCCAGCCGTGTTCTTCAGCCCCATCATGAACTATGCAGGCGTTGCTGGAATGATTATGTCCTTCCACCTTACAGGAAGATACATAGAGGCAAAAGCTAAGGGAAGGGCTTCACAGGCGATCAGAAAATTGCTGGAGTTGGAGGCTAAAACCGCCCGAATCTTGGTGGATGGTGAAGAAAAGGAGGTTCCCATCGACGAAGTTGAAGTAGGCAACGTGATGATCGTTAGGCCAGGAGAAAAAATTCCCACAGACGGACTAGTGATTGAAGGTCAAAGCGCCGTGGACGAGTCCATGGCCACTGGAGAATCGATGCCGGTAATGAAAAAGGTGGGAGACGAAGTCATAGGCGCCACTGTAAACCAGCGAGGAATGTTGAAGGTAAGAGCCTCCAAAGTAGGGCAAGACACTTTCCTATCCCAAGTTATAAAGCTGGTAGAGGAATGCCAAGGCTCCAAGGTTCCGATCCAAGAGTTCGCCGATAAAGTAACGAGCTACTTTGTCCCAACCGTTCTGGGTCTAGCGGTTGTGGCTTTTATTCTGTGGTTGGTCGTGCCCGACACGATCAAAGTGGTGAGCCTTTGGGCTCAACCGTTTTTGCCGTGGGTTAATCCAAACTTGGGGGTTGTTACTCTTGCAATCTTCGCGTTGGTTGCGACTCTTGTAATTGCATGTCCATGCGCTCTTGGACTAGCTACTCCTACGGCTCTGATGGTTGGAAGCGGTATGGGCGCTGAAAACGGGGTGTTAATACGCCGCGGAGAAGCCATACAAACCCTAAAAAATGTAGACACAATAGTCTTTGACAAAACCGGAACCATTACTAAAGGAAAACCAGAAGTTACAGATATAGTTCCAACAGAAGGGCACACAAAAGAAGAGGTCCTTCGCTTGGCTGCAAGCGTAGAAATTGGATCAGAACATCCATTAGGAGAAGCCATTCTGAGAAAGGCAAAGAAAGAAAACATGGAACTGTACAAAGCAGACGAATTCGAAGCCGTGACAGGGAGAGGTGTGAAAGCCAAAATCGGTCTTTCTCCTCAAAAACTAGCCCTTGTTGGAAACAGAAAACTGATGGAAGAAGAAGACGTAGACTACAAATCCTTAGAAGATGATTTAAAGCGCCTAGAGGAAGAAGCCAAAACAGCGATGCTTGTAGCTGTAAACAGAAAAATCGCAGGAACCGTAGCTGTTGCCGACACTCTGAAAGAAGATTCTGTGCAGGCCATAAGGGAACTTGAAAAGATTGGACTAAAAACCACCATGCTCACTGGAGACAACAGACGCACCGCAGAGGCTATAGCCAAAAAAGTAGGCATCTCCAGAGTCTTGGCAGAAGTGCTGCCAGACCAAAAGGTGAAGGAAATCCAAAAGTTGCAGGAAAACGGCGAAACGGTTGCTATGGTTGGCGACGGCATCAACGATGCCCCGGCTTTGACAGCAGCTAATGTGGGTATCGCCATAGGAACAGGAACGGACATAGCAATTGAATCCGCTGACGTAACGTTGGTAAGAGGAGACATGTCCAGCGTAGTCACGGCTATAAAACTTTCACGAAAAACCTTCAGTAAAATTAAACAAAATCTGTTCTGGGCATTCTTCTACAACACCATCGCCCTTCCCGTAGCCATGTTGGGCTTGGCTCATCCGGTGATAGCTGAGGTAGCTATGGCTACGAGTTCGGTGACTGTGGTAACTAACGCAAACCTGTTAAGAAGAGTCCGTATTCGTCCAGAATACGAAAAGAAGGAAAATTAGCAGCTTCAATGTTTGAGTTAAAGGGGAGGTGAGAATGTATGGCGAAGGACCCTGTTTGTGGGATGGATGTTGATGAGAAAACGGCAAAGTACAAAACGGTGCACATGGGAAAGACCTACTACTTCTGCGCCCCTGGATGCAAAAAAGCCTTCGAAAAGAACCCTCATAAATACGTTAAGAAGTAACAACAGCCTAACTAAAAACAAAATAGATTATTAGGCTGTCTATGTAACTACTTTGGACAAAGGTGATGAACGTGGCGACCCCTAAAATAAAAGAGGTTGACGAATCTACCATTAGCCGGGCAATAATCCAAAAAGCAGCGGAAGACTGGATCAACTTCACAGAAACCGACGTGATAGTAGCGGGTGCGGGACCATCTGGCTTAACCGCTGCCATGTATCTGGCGAGAGCAGGACTAAAAACAGTTGTTTTTGAGAGAAAGCTGTCCTTCGGCGGCGGCATAGGCGGCGGAGGAATGCAGTTTCACAAAGTTGTAGTCCAGTCTCCTGCAGACAAAATCCTGAGAGAGATAGGTTGCAACTTACAAACATTAGAGGACGGCTTGTACGTCGTCGACACAGCAGCTATGATCGCGAAGCTAGCCACAGGAGCCATAGATGCAGGCGCGAAAATTATTTTCGGCGTCTTTGTAAACGATCTAATTTACAGAGACTCGCCACCTCAGATAAGTGGTGTTGTCGTTCAATGGACATCCGTCAAGAAGTCAGGCTTGCACGTTGATCCTCTAGCAATCAAGGCTAAAGCCGTTGTCGACTGCACAGGCCATGACGCCGAAGTTCTCGTTGTAGCATCTAAAAAAATTCCGGAGCTTCACATAACCGTGCCCGGTGAAGGATCTATGTGGGCCTCCCGCGCTGAACAACTGACAGTTGAAAACACCAAGGAAGTCTGTCCAGGACTTTTCGTTGCAGGAATGTCTGTGGCAGCGTTGCATCAAACACCGCGAATGGGTCCGATTTTTGGCGGGATGCTTATAAGCGGAGCCAAGGTGGCTCATCTAGTTGCCAGAAAAGTGCTTGGCAAGAAGGTTCCTAAGGTTATACCGTGGCCAATCTAGAACCCTTCAGCAACCTGCAATATTTTTTAGAATTGACGCCGAGATAGCGGAAGTTATGCGCGCACAGGCTAAGCCTTAATATTAACGGGTGTTCATGGCTACTGAAAGAGTTGAGTTTATGGGATTAGTAGACGCTCTTAGACGAGAATTCTCGTTCATTACAGGGAACTATCAAATCCTTATAGTGAGCTGGATTATAATGGACCTAGCTATGGAAATGCCTGTCCCAAACTTTCAGTATTACGTCCAAGCTCTAGGCGGAACGGGCGTGGCTCTAGGAATCATAGGTTTTGCCAACTTTCTCGCAATGGCGGTTGTGGCCTTCCCTGGTGGCTACCTTGCAGACAAATATGGGAGACGTTGGCTCATTACAACCATGACTTTTGGAATGGCTCTGTCGTTCCTATTTTTTGCACTTGCTCCGACATGGCACTTCATTTTGTTAGGGTCAATTGTGAGCAGCCTTTGTCTAATCTATCAGCCAGCGCTGTTTGCAATGTTTCAAGACTCACTTCCTTCAGAGCGCAGAGGCATGGGCTCTTCAATTATACAACTTATTCATGGAACCTTTAACACTCCAGGTCCCGTAATCGCAGGTTTTCTGTTGCTGCAATTTGGATTGGTCACAAGTATGCGAATCGTCTACATAATCATGACAGCTCTGTTTCTCACCGCAGCAGTGTGGCGACTTAGATTGAAGGAAAAGATTACAAACGGAGAACCAATTCGCTTCAGATTTTTTATTTCTTCGTATCCGAAGGCCGTCAAAGAAAGCTTTAGCGTCTGGAAGGTCGTGCCACGATCAATGTTGTGGCTGTTCGTCGTTCAGACTCTCGTAATGTTCGGAAGGTCAGTTACCGACGTGATCAACGCGCTCTACGCAAGAGATGTGCTTCTAATACCTGAGGAACAGTGGTGGCTCGTCTTCATTCCACTTTTTTTGACCATGGTCGTGGCTTCTATCCCCATCGGCAAGATGGTCGATAAAATCGGAAGGAAAATTCCGCTAATTTTCGGGCTCTTCGTTCTCGGTGCGGCTACGCTGATTTTTGTTGCTGGCGACCTCTTGTCCCTCATGGTTTCGATGGGTCTATTCGCAATTGGTCAATTGTTGGTAATGTCTGCGGTGATGGCGCTTGCAACGGATCTTGTAACTCCGGTGAATAGAGGCAAGGTAGTTGGGTTCAGGAATTTCTTTGGCTACATCGTAATGGGCTTAGGCATGTTGCTGGGTAACTACTTCTATGTAAGCTTCATTCCTCAGTTGCCCTTTTACGTAACGCTTGGATTGATCACAATAGCGTTCTTCATAGTTCTGTTTCTCGTACATGAACCCAAGAAACGAGTGGGTGTGCACGCACTTTAAGGAATGTGAACCGATATGTTTTATTTATTCTCCTTTATAAATAGTTAACAGTAGAAATGAGGTGATGGTATCTTGAGGAAAAAGAAGGAAGAGAAGGGCAAGGCTGAAGAGGTTGCTGAAAAAACTGGTGAAGTTGTAGGTAAAGGCGTTAAGAAAGGTTGGGGAATAGCTAAGGGCATCGGAAAGGGACTAAAGAAGGGAGTGAAGGGAGAAGAGAAGAAGAAAAAGAAATAGACAAATTGGAGCAGGTTCCATAATAAAATGCTAGTTTGAGTGCGCCTTTCATATACAAATCCAAAGTAACGGTTGTCACTCTAGGATCGTAACGCATTCTATGAAAAGCGTATTATAGAATAAACTTTCTCCCACAATCCTTGCAGTAATAGACTTGCTTGAACCCAAATCTGCACTTTCTTTTGCCTCTTTTGATGATTGCAGGAGAGCCACAGAAGCGGCAACGCTTAGCTTCCAAAACTTCTTCTAAACCGAATATGCTTGCTTTTTCTACTTTTTTGCGTGGAGCCAACCAAAACCGAACGGTATTGATATGTCTGCAACACACGTTCATATCAACGCAACAGAGCTCTTAGGTCAAGAGACTTAACAGTATCATACTCACTCGTAAGTTTTCTATATTCAAATTCCGAAGATGTAAGTTTCAAAATGCAACAACTGAAATAAATACCTTTAACTGCAACAGAACCACAGAACCTAAGAATGTGCTTCACCAACCGATAAGTGGACAGAAACTTAGAACGGAAGTTTTATAATTTGCAACTACGTTGTAGTTTTGGTGATCTGTCCTTGAGGGATCACGTTTGCCCTACGAGCTAGATTTTCATCAGCAACGCAAATAGTTTTTAAATTTTTGCAGTTAAATGGGTGGATAACCCAAAAAGGGATTAATGACGAAAATTACCTGTGGATGCAAAGAAAAAACCTTATAACACTGTTATATGGTATTAGTGGTTTGCCGGGGTGGCCGAGTGGTTCAGGCGGTGGGCTGCAGACCCGCTCTACGTGGGTTCGATTCCCACCCCCGGCTCTAATGTGTTAAAATGAAGCACACTTTATTTGGCTATCACCAAAGTTGGTGGAATTATGACAGAAAAAGCTGTGGAAGAAACCTTTGTGGCGCTGTTCGCTTTAACCGATTTAAGGCAAATTTTCAGAGACGCCAAGCCGACCTACCAGTTCAACAGCGAACAAAAGAAGCAGATTAGAGAGATCATTGAAAAATTGAGAAAGAGCTTGAATGTAATCGAAAAGGAGCTAATAAAATGAAACAAATGATTGAAGACATCGAAGTTAGAGCAAGAGAAGAACTGTTCATAAACATTAACCCCATCCAAGCTGCTGGTAGACTAACCCCAGAAGCCATGAAAGCCATAATCGCTTACGGAGACGGCTACTCAACCTGCGACTGGTGCAAAAAACCCTTTAGACTTGACAAGATTCGCAGACCACCAATAAATGAATTCCACCTTGAACTGGCAAAGTTCGTAGGAATGGACCAAGCTAGAGTATTTCCAGGGGCAAGGAGAGGCTTCCAAGCTGTTGTTTCCTCGCTCGTAGAAAAAGGAGATTCTGTGATCGTCTCTTCCTTAGCTCACTACACAGAGTTTTTAGCCGTTGAAGACGCTGGAGGCATTGTGAAAGAGATTCCACTAAACAAGGAAAACGTCATTACTGAAGAAAACACAGCTCAAAAAATAGAAAAAGTGAAGCGAGAGACGGGAAAACTTCCCAAGTTGATTATGATGGATCACTTTGACTACATGCTTGGGAATGAGCACAACATTAATGGAATAGCGAAGGTTGCAAAGTACTACGATATTCCCTTCTTGGCCAACTGCGCCTACTCAATGGGCGTAATGCCAATCAATGGGAGAGAGATGGGCGCTGACTTTCTAGTCGGTTCAGGGCACAAAAGTTTTGCGTCGCCAGCGCCTTCAGGGATATTGGCAACGACAGCCGAGTGGGCTGACAAAGTTTTCAGAACGACCCAGATGGTCGGTGACGTGACGGGAAGGAAATTTGGAATAAAAGAGGTTGAAATGATGGGGTGCACTTTGATGGGAGCCAACCTAATTGCCATGATGGCTAGTTTTCCTAGAGTGCGGGAGCGGGTTAAACACTGGGATGATGAAGTCAAGAAGAGCAACTATTTCATCGATGAATTTCTAAAGATCGAAGGAAACAAGGTTCTCAGCGAGATGCCTAGGAAACACACTTTAACTAAAGTTGACACTACGGGAAGCTTTGACAAGATCGCGCGAACCCACAAAAGAAGAGGTTTCTTCTTCAGCGACGAGCTAAAAAAGAGAAGAATTGTCGGCGAATTCCAGGGAGCCACGAGGCAGTGGAAGTTAAACACCTATGGACTTACATGGGATCAAGTAAAATATCTAGCCCAAACCCTTCACGATATTGCAAAGAAATATGGAATAAACGTAGCTTAACCGGATGATTGCTAAAGATGAGAATAGATACTAAAAAATTGCTTAAAGACGCCCAAAAGAACTATGAAAGAACATGGGTCGAATCAGCCAAACTCCTGAAGGTGAAAGGCAAATATTTTACGTTAGCCAACAAGAGGAAACAACACCCACTTTTTGACATCATAATCAAAGCTCGAAACATTTTCTTAAAAAGGGGATTTGAAGAAGTTATAACCCCCTTGATAACCGAAGAATGCAATGTTTATCTGCAATATGGACCGGAAGCACCCGTAATATTAGACAGAATTTTCTATCTTGCAGGGCTTCCAAGGGCTGACATAGGAATTTCGAAAGAGAAAATTTCCGAAATCAAGAAAATTATACCGCACTTCAACGAAGTTAGGGAACTCCAGCATATTTTCAGGAAATACAAAAGAGGTGAAATAGAATCAGACGATCTAACGGAGGCTCTTGTAGAAGAGCTTAAAATAAGGGAAGAAAAAGCAACACAAATAATTTCGTTGTTTTCAGAATTCAGTCAATTACAGCCAGTGCCAACCAAACTCACTCTTAGATCTCACACAACTTCTTCGTGGTTTCCAATTTTGAAAGAAATGCAGTATAAAGAAACACTACCCTTACAACTATTTTCTGTTGGTCCAAAATTTAGAAGAGAACAAAAACTTGATGTTAAACACCTGTATGAATCTTGGACGGCTTCAATGGTTATTATGGATGAAGAAATTAGTTTAGAAGATGGCCAAGAGATTGTGGAACATTTTTTCAGAAACCTTGGTTTTGGTGAAGTTGAGTTCAGGATTAAAAAAGCAACTTCGAAATATTACGCGCCGAAAACAGAGTTTGAGGTGTTCGTTGAGCATCCTAAAAATGGTGAATTCATCGAGGTGGGGGACGGCGGTTTATATAATCCTCTTAGCTTGGCGAGATACAAGATTCCTTATCCTGTTTTTAATTTTGGGGCTGGCTTAGAAAGAATTGCTATGATAAAGACTGGTATCGAGGACAT
>JGI24422J19971_10000034_pt1 | contig 55075 bp, 47 predicted proteins | sample DeeMarSWOR152_54_FD_19971 | JGI IMG/M metagenome (IMG submission 19971) | reverse complement strand
GACCAACCGGAGGACACCTGTTGAGACCTTCTGATGGAAAAATCCCCAAGAGAGTTGCTTTTTTGCAGTGCGTCGGGTCTAGAGATGAGCGAGTTGGAATCAAGTACTGCTCAAGAGTTTGCTGCATGTACGCCACAAAAGAAGCAGAATTGATTAAAGAACATGTTCCCGACGCTGAGATAACGATTTTTTACATGGACATTAGAGCATTCGGTAAGGGATATGAAGAATTCTATATCAGAGCCGAAAAGGAATATAATATTAAATACGTCAAGGGTCGAGTTGCAGAAATTCTGGAGGACCCAGTGACTAAGAATCTATTCATCCGAGCCGAAAATATGGAATCTAACGAAATTATTGAAGAAGAAATGGACATGGTGATTTTATGTGCAGGTATAGTTCCAGCCCTAACAGATGAAATGAGAAAGGTGTTGCCGGTACCAGTTGACGACGACGGATTTATCACTCCCATCCATCCGAAGATTGATCCGGTTACTACCTCTCTTGAAGGTGTGTTTACAGCAGGTGTGGCAGAGGGCCCAAAAGACATTCCCGACGCGGTAGCTCAAGCTAGCGCCGCAGCTATGAAGGCATCAATAATTGCTAGGGGTAAAAAGGAATGACCCAAGAGGAAGAGCTGAGAATCGGCGTATACGTTTGTCACTGTGGACTCAACATAGCCGCCACGGTTGATTCTGAAGCTGTCGCAAAATACGCGGCAACATTACCAAATGTTGTTATTGCAAAAGACTACATCTACATGTGTTCTGCCCCAGGTCAATCAATGATTAAGGAGGACGTCAAAGAGCACAATCTTAACAGAGTAATCGTCGCATCTTGCTCTCCAGTAATGCATGAACCCACCTTTCGAAGGTGTGTCGCTGAGGCTGGACTAAACCCATACTTGTTTGAGATGGCTAACATACGTGAACAATGTTCTTGGGTGCACCCGAAAGAACCGGAAAAAGCAACAAAAAAAGCAAAAGATCTAGTTAGGATGGCAGTATCTAAAGCTCGACTATTAGAAAGGCTTCATAGGAAAGAGGCAGACGTCACATTACGAGCCTTGGTAATTGGCGCTGGTATCTCTGGTATGAGATCCGCTTTAGATTTAGCCGACAGAGGCTTTGAAGTTCATTTGATAGAAAAAGCGCCCAGCATGGGAGGCAGGATGGTACAGTTAAACGAATTATACCCGACCGGTGAGTATGCGTTAGACGTTCTAAAGCCGGTTATGGACGCTGTTACGTCTCACCCAAGAATTAAAGTATTCACCAATTCAAAATTAGAGGCTTTAGACGGATTTATTGGAAATTTCAAGGCGACAATTGTCGTAAAGCCAAGATACGTTACAACCGAATGTAATGCTTGTGGCAAATGCGAAACCGTATGTCCCATTGAAGTCTCAAACGACTTCGATTTTGGACTTAGCAAAAGAAAAGCGATCTATCTTCCTTACATAGCTGCCGTACCCCGAACGTATGCCATTGACTATGAGAACTGTAACAAATGCGGAAAGTGCATAGAAGCATGTGAAAGAGGAGCAATCGATCTCAAAGAACAGCCAGTGAAAATGGAAATCGATGTGGGAACAATCATCGTCGCGACTGGTCATGATTTGTACGAGCCTCCAAAAGGCGAGTATGGCTACAAAGTTTATGATAAGGTTATAACGATGCCTCAACTTGAGAGATTGCTGGATGAAAACGGACCGACAAAGGGTCAACTGCTACTTAATGACTCCACACCTAAGAGTGTGGCATTCATCTCTTGCGTTGGATCAAGGCAGGAACCAGGAATCTATCAACCAATAGAGAAAGATCAGCAACTTAATAGATACTGTTCTCGCGTGTGCTGTACAGCTACTTTCCAGAATGCGTTAACATTAAAGAAGAAATATCCTGACACTAGGATTTACTATCTGTTCCGTGACATACGGACCTTTGGAAAGGGGCATGAAGATCTCTATAGAAAAGCCAGCGAATCCGGGGTTGTTTTTGTAAAATATAAGCCTGAAGCACCGCCAGTAGTTTCAAAGGAGGGGAGTCTCGTCGTCACGGTTCAAGACGTACTTACCGAAAATGAAACCTTAGCGATACCCGTGGATTTGGTTGTCTTAAATGTTGGTTTAGTACCACGCGCAGATGCCCCTGACATACAAAGCATATTGAGAATTCCTAGAGGAGCCGACGGATTCTTTCAAGAAGTTCATGCCAAGCTTAGACCATTAGACACAGCTATAGATGGAGTCTACTTGGCTGGTACGGCGCAAGGTCCAAAGGATATTACTGACAGCGCTGCCCAAGGAAGCGCGGCAGCCGCGAAGGCATCAATTCCGTTGGCCAAGGGCAAGGTTGATGTGGAACCTACGATTGCTACCGTGAACGAGGACTTATGTAAGGGATGCGCTAGGTGTGAAGAAGTCTGTGAATACGACGCGATCAAGGTGGAAGAAACTGGGTCCTTTGATAGGGTGCCAATGTTGGTCGCCAAAGTAACTGAGGCTAAGTGTAAGGGTTGCGGCTCCTGCTCGGTTGTATGTCCCACAGGAGCTATAACAGTGCGGCAATTTACCAAAAAGCAAATTGGCGCCATGGTTGCAGCTGCAACAGGAGGATAACTGAAATGGCATATGAACCAAGAATAGTAGCTTTTCTATGCAACTGGTGTAGCTATATGGGAGCTGACCTAGCGGGCACTAGTAGAATTCAATATCCAACAAATGTAAGGATTATACGAGTAATGTGCTCCGGAAGAGTTGACCCAGTTTTTGTTATCGAAGCCTTTGAAAACGGGGCAGACGGAGTACTAGTCTGTGGTTGCCACCCAGGCGACTGCCACTACATAAGTGGAAACTTGAAAGCTGAAAAAAGGATTGAGACAACGAGAAAACTCGTAAAGTTGCTTGGGCTTGGACCTGAGAGACTTAGACTGGAATGGGTTTCAACTTCTGAGGGCGGAAAATTCGCAGAAGTCGTAACAGATTTTACAGAACAGCTACGTAAAATGGGGCAGAGTCCATTAAAGAGTGAAAATAACCCAAAAGTTCCGAAAGCTCCTTTAAACGTTCAAGAAGTTATTAAGAAGGCGATCGCCGAAACGAACGTTCGATACTGTCTAGAATGTGGAAAATGTTCCAGCAGTTGCCCAATATCGAGGCTCAACGAGGCATACTCACCAAGACGAACCGTTGAAAAATTCTTGATAGGTCTTGAGAACAAAGTCTTGCCCACCGCGGATCTTTGGACATGTCTGACATGCTTTACATGCACCGAAAGATGCCCATCAGACGTTAAGTTTCCATATTTTGTTAGAGCCTGTAGGCGCGTAGCCTCTGTAGACGTAAAAGAAGAACTTTGCGCCCACAGAGGAATACCAATGGCTCTAGCAAGGATGATGACAAATCCAAAAATTAAGCAAGACCGCATGGACTGGCTTCCAGAAGGAGCAGAAATTTCCGAAAAAGGTGACCTACTTTACTTCGTTGGATGCGCCCCATATTTGGATGTAGTTTTCGAAGATTATAATTTAGGACTAATAAAGACTCCTCAAAGTGTAGTGAAAATACTTAACAAAGTAGGTATCAAACCGGTAATACTGAGGAACGAAAAATGCTGTGGCCATGATCTACTATGGACAGGGGACTTGGAAAATTTTGAAAAATTGGCCAAAATAAACATGGCTGATTTCAAAGAAACTGGAGCAAAGAAAATAGTTGCTGCTTGCCCCGAAGGTTATAGAACCTTCAAAGAGGACTACCCCAAATTCCTCGAAAACTTTGATTTTGAAGTTCTACACATATCTGAACTCTTATCCCAATTAATCGACAAAGGAGAACTCAAATTCGACACGAAGATTGCGAGGAAAGTTGTTTACCACGACTCATGTAGACTCGGAAGACACATGGGCGTGTATGAACCTCCCAGAAAGATTTTAGCCAGTTTACCTGGAACCGAACTCGTTGAAATGGAGAGAAACCGACAAAACGCTCTTTGCTGTGGAGTGAGTTCTTGGCTATCTTGCAACAAGTATTCCAAGGGAGTCCAAATAGACAGGTTAAGAGAAGCGAAAGCCACTGGAGCAGATTTGCTGGTAACGGCATGTAATAAATGCCGAATCCATTGGAAATGCGTTACAAGCGAAAAACTGCCGGTTGATCCCAGTGAAGTAACGATGGAAATGCGCGACCTATCGGTGCTGGTGGCTGAGGCATTGAAATTAATGTGAAGGTGAAAACATGGAAGCAAACCAATCGGTTTTGGTCATCGGTGGTGGGATAGCTGGAATGCAAGCTAGTTTAGACCTTGCCAGCCGCGGGATGAAAGTTTACCTGGTAGAGAAAACACCGAGCATCGGTGGAAGGATGTCGCAACTGGACAAAACCTTCCCAACAATGGACTGTTCAATGTGCATCCTAGCGCCCAAGATGATCGAGTGCTTCCGCCATCCGAACATCACATTGTTAACCTATTCTGAAGTGCAGGAAGTTAAGGGTTCAGCTGGTAATTTCAGAGTTAAGATTCTAAAGAAGCCGAGATTCGTCGACTTAGAGAAATGCACTGGCTGCGGAGAATGTGCCCAGCATTGTCCAGTTGAGGTTCCAAATGAATTTGATATGGGTCTCGGCGTCCGTAAAGCGATTTATGTTCCGTTCCCCCAAGCTGTTCCACTAAAGTACACAATCGATGACGAAAACTGCATAAAATGTATGCTATGCCAAAAAATGTGTAAGGCTGGAGCAATAGACTATGACCAACAACCTGAAACTATTGACCTTAACGTTGGAGCCATCGTTGTGGCAACGGGCTTCGAACTTTTTGACGCCCGAAAGAGAACTGAGTATGGTTATGGCAAATATCCAAACGTTTTAACAAGTATGGAATTTGAGAGACTACTCTCCGCTTCCGGACCAACCGGAGGACACCTATTGAGGCTATCAGATGGTAAGATTCCCAGAAGAATCGCTTTCATCCAATGCGTCGGCTCCAGAAGCCTGAAAGGCGGGGTTTCCTACTGCTCCAGTGCGTGCTGTGTTTACGCCACAAAGGAAGGAATATTGATTAGAGAACACAATCCTGAATGCGAGGTTTACATTTTCTACAACGACCTAAAAGTCTTCGGCAAAGGATTCCAAGAGTTTGTCAACAGAGCAAAAGATGAGTGGGGCGTAAAATACGTCAGGGCACTCCCTGGAGAAGTCATGGAAGACCCAAAAACAGGCGAACTCACCATCTGGTACGAAGACACTACAGAGAACGTAACGAAAAACATGAAGGCAGACATAGTCATTCTCTGCCCGGCTCTAGTTCCAAGGACAACCGATAAGGAATTAGCTGGCATCCTCGGATTAGAACTCGACGAATTCGGTTTCATGAAATCTAAAGACCCTCTCTTCGCACCAGTCGACACAAACCTTCCAGGCGTTTATATATGCGGATACTGCCAAGGTCCCAAAGACATTCCTGAATCGGTTGCGCAAGCCAGTGGAGCAGCTGCAAGAGCTGCTGAAATAATAGTAGCGGCAGGTAAGGAGGCCCATTAAATGGAACAAAGCGAGAAGGAAACTCCGAGAATCGGGGTGTTCATATGCCACTGTGGCATCAACATAGGCGGCGTTGTCAATGTACCGGAAGTGGTGAAATACGCCAAAACGTTGCCTGATGTCGTTTACGCAGAGGATAATCTTTACACTTGTTCCTCTGATGGGTTAAACAAAATCAAGGAAGGTATAGACAAATATAATCTTAACAGGGTGATAGTAGCTTCATGCACACCTAGAACCCATGAGCCGTTGTTTCGAGCCACTTGCGAGGAAGCTGGTATAAACAAATACCTTTTCGAGATGGCTAACATCAGAGAGCACTGCTCTTGGGCTCACATGCATGAGCATGAGAGAGCAACGGAGAAGGCTAAGGATCTCGTGAGGATGGCTGTTGCTAAGGCTCGTTTACTTCAGCCGCAGACAGAGCCTGAAATAGACGTAACGCCTTCAGCCCTAGTTATCGGCGGCGGCATCTCCGGAATGACAGCGACTCTCTGCCTAGCCGATCAAGGTTTTAAAGTTTCTTTAGTCGAGAAAGAGCCAGAACTTGGTGGAATGCTTAGAAACCTGCACAAATTATATCCAACCATGCAAGATGCTTCTGAAAGTTTGGGACACTTCATCAAAGCTTTGAAGTCAAATAAGAGCATCGCCGTATTTACGTCAACTGTTGTTAAGGAAGTCAAGGGTTTCATTGGAAACTTTAAAGTTACTCTCCAAAAAGGAAACGCTGAAACAGAGAATCTTGATATAGGAACAATAGTTGTGGCTACCGGAGCTACCACATTCGAGCCCATTGGGATGTATGGATATGGAGACCATGAAAACGTGATAACCCAGCTTCAGCTTGAACGCCTTCTTAAGGAGGGCAAACTGAAGAAACCTGAAAAAGTAGTTATGATTCAATGCGTTGGATCCAGAGAAGAAAAGGGAAGAACCTATTGCTCCAGAGTATGTTGTATGACAGCCCTCAAAAACGCTATGTTCATAAGGGAATTATATCCAGAAACAGAGGTTTACCTCCTCTACCGCGACCTACAAACTTATGGACAACGCTACGAACACCATCACAGAGAAGCCCAAGAAAAGGGCATTAGATTCATCAAATACGCCCAAGAAAAACCTCCAGAAGTTGTCGCCAGCAAAAATGGAAAACTTGAAGTTAAAATCTATCACGCTCTTCTCGGTGAACAAATCAAAATAGAAAGCGACCTTGTCGTGTTGTCGACGCCTCTAATTCAGCAAGAGGATGCCAAAGAACTATCCAAAATGCTTAAGGTGCCTCTTGGTTCAGACGGATTTTTCTTCGAGGCCCACGTTAAACTGAGACCCATAGAATTCGCAACCGACGGAATATACGTATGCGGCACGGCCCACAGTCCAAAAGATACGGCAGAAAGTGTTTCGCAGGCTTTTGGAGTTGCTTCTAGGGCAGCCATCCCAATGGCCCTCAAACGGCTGCGAACTGAGGCTATAACGTCCATAGTGAACGAGGATCTTTGCAGTGGGTGCAGGATCTGTGAGGCGGTTTGCGAGTACGGCGCAATTGAAATGCAGGAGAAGGAAGGAAAACTCACGTCGAAGGTTCTTGAGGCTTTGTGTAAAGGGTGTGGCACTTGTGGTGCCTCTTGTCCCACGGGGGCCATAACCATGCGTCACTTCACAGATAATCAACTAGTCGCTCAGGTTAGAGCAGCACCACAGGTGGCAAAGGAGGCAGCGAAAAATGACTGAAGAATTTGAACCTAAAATCGTTGGTTTCCTCTGCAATTGGTGCTCCTATGCTGGAGCTGACTTGGCAGGAGTCAGCAGAATCCAGTACCCACCCAACCTGAGAATCATAAGAGTGATGTGCAGTGGAAGGATTGATCCAGCATTCATTCTTGAAGCCTTCAGAAGCGGAGCAGACGGAGTGCTAATATCAGGTTGTCACCCAGGAGACTGCCACTACATCGCAGGCAACTATAAGGCGCAACGAAGAGGCATTTTGTTAAAAAAACTCCTAGAACAGTTTGGTGTGGAGCCGCAACGACTTAGAATAGAATTTGTCTCCGCTTCGGAGGGAGCCAAATTCGCAGCACTTGTCAAGGAAATGGTTGAGGACATAAAGAAGCTTGGACCGAGCCCATTGAAAGCGCAGGTGGAGGGTTTAATTCGTGCTTGAGGCTACGAAAACTGAGCAAAAAGCAGTGCTAAAAATCACATACCCCAAATTCAAATACGAAATCAGTAAAATTCCAGGCGCGGAAAAAATTATGCTGTGCTTTCAGTGCGGCACCTGCACATCCGACTGCCCAGTCGCGCGGTTCAGTGGCGTTTACCGTCCTAGACAAATAATAAGAATGACTCAATTGGGACTAAAGGAGCGCGTTTTAAAAAGCGAAACTCTGTGGCTTTGCGCCTCTTGCTTCACTTGCACCGACAATTGTCCTCAAGATGTCAAAGTTGCCGACGTCATACGCGTACTCAAAAACTTGGCGGTTAAGGAAGGTTATGTTCCACCAGTATTCAAGGTACTTGCTTCAGGTATACTGGACACGGGTTACGCCTACCGAATTCCAGAAATGCGAATAAAAAAGCGTGAAGAGTTGGGATTGCCACCGCTGCCGAAAGGCAACCCCCAATCATTAGCCAAACTCGCAGAAAGGATAGATTTCAAAAAACTGTTAGAGGCAAAAAGTGAACAAAATGGCTGAAGGCGAACTCAAATACTTCATTTTCTTGGGATGCGCTATACCTTACCGCGTGTCCGCTTACGAAATCTCAACACGGAAAGTCATGGAAAAACTAGGCGTGAAACTGGAAGAAATGCCTGAATTCAACTGTTGCGGGCTTCCCATGGACCCCGTAAGCCACGAAATGATGGTCTTGCTCGCAGCTAGAAACCTATGCATAGCAGAAGAGAAAAACATGAGCATTATAGCTTTATGCCCCGGATGCGCTGGTACATTAAACAAAGTAAATATTATGCTCAAAAACGACAAAAAACTTAGGGAAGAAATCAACGAGTATTTGAAATTGGACGATTTGGAGTTCAAAGGGACAATTGAAGTTAAACATTTGATTCAAGTCTTAAATGACGATGTAGGCTTAGAAAAGATTAGGGGTGCAGTGAAGAAATCGCTTAAGGGACTAAAGGTTGCGGAGCATAACGGATGCCACGTTTTGCGTCCGAAAGAGTATATGGGCTTCGACGATCCTGAAGATCCGAAAGTTTTGAAAGCTCTAATTGAAGTTACCGGAGCCGAATGTTTGGACTATGTGGATGAAGCACAGTGCTGCGGAGCACCCACAGCTGGAATAAACGACAAGATTCCGTTACAGCTCTCGAGAGAAAAACTCACAAACATCAGAGATGTGGGGGCTCAAGCTTTGATCACGATTTGCCCGTTCTGCCACATGATGTTCGAAACAAACCAAATGCGGATAGAAAGAATGTTTAACGAAAAATTTGGCATCCCCACAATACATTATCCACAGCTTTTGGGTTTAGCTCTAGGCTTAAGCCCAGAAGAACTCGCCTTAGACGAGTTGAGGGTCAAACCTACAGAACAATTAAAACAGATAGGAATGTGAGGAAAATAAAATGAGTAAAGAAAAGCTAAAGTTTGCTTTCTATTGGGCTGCAAGCTGCGGAGGCTGCGAAATCGCCGTTTTGGATATAAACGAGAAAATCCTCGATGTCGTTGCCATAGCGGACATTGTCTTTTGGCCAGTAGCGATTGACGTCAAGTACAAAGACGTAGAGGCTATGCCAGACAAAAGCATAGATGTCTGCTTCTTCAACGGTGCAATTAGAACCGAAGAACAGGAACACTTGGCCAAACTTTTGAGAAAGAAATCTAAAGTCCTAGTAGCCTTTGGCTCATGTGCCTATCAGGGTGGCATCCCAGGCCTAGCAAACGTTGCAAACAAAAAAGAGGTTTTTGAAAGAGCGTATCTTCAGTCTCCTTCCACAAATAACCCAAAATCTGTGACACCCAAGACTTCTTTCAAGATTCCTGAAGGAGAGTTGAAGCTGCCAGAATTTTTTGACACGGTAAAAACTCTAGATCAAACCGTGGATGTAGACTACTACTTGCCTGGATGCCCTCCACCATCCGCTCAAGTAGCCAAAGCGGTGGAGGCGATTGCCAAAAATGAGTTGCCTCCAAAAGGTTCGGTACTGGCTCCTGAGAAGTCAGTCTGCGATGAATGCCCTAGGAAAAAAGAGGATAAGAAAATTTCCAAGATATATCGAGTATACGAGATTACCCCAGACCCAGAAAGATGTCTTCTAGAACAAGGGATAATTTGTATGGGACCCGCGACTCGCGGAGGATGTGAAGCACAATGTGTAAGCGCAAATATGCCGTGTACAGGATGCGGAGGACCATGTCCAAATGAGATGGAACAGGGAGCAGCGATGATAAGTGCCCTCTCATCGATTCTAGGGGTCGGCGGGGAAAGAGATCCAGACTATGATGCAGAGAAGATGATAGGCCAGATTAAAGATCCGTTAGGAACTTTTTACAAGTATTCTTTGCCATCTTCCCTTCTTAGAAGGAGGATAATAAAGAAATGAAAACAATAGTAATAGATCCTATAACCAGACTGGAAGGCCATGGAAAAATATCAATATTCCTAAATGAAGGAGGAAATGTAGAAAACGCTTACTTCCAAGTTCCAGAACTCAGGGGCTTCGAAAGGTTCTGCGAAGGTAGGAAAGCTGAAGATCTACCGATAATTACGCCCAGAATTTGCGGTGTTTGCCCAGTTGCACACCATTTTGCTTCAACGAAAGCGTTGGATGCCGCATTTAAAGTCGAGCCTACTTCAGCAGCTAAAAAGCTTAGGGAACTCATGTACAGCGGTTACATAATTTACGACCACATCCTTCACTTCTACTTTCTAGGAGCACCAGACTTTGTTGTCGGACCAGACGCCCCACCGGCGGAAAGAAACATTCTAGGAGTAATCCAAAAGGTCGGCTTAGACATAGCAAAAGAGGTAATAAAGCACAGAGCCTACGGACAAAAAATCACCGCCATATTAGGTGGAAAAGCAACTCACCCAACCTGTGGACTCCCTGGAGGCATATCCAAAGGGCTCACAGAGGAGGAGAGACAGGAAATGGAAAAAATGGCGAGGTCAAGCGTGGAATTCGCAAAGTTCAGCTTAAAAATATTTGACGATGTTGTGCTGAAGAACAAGAAATACGTAGACATCATCTTAAGCGACCCATACACCCTCAAGACCTATTACATGGGCACGGTTGACAAAAACAACAAAGTCAACTTCTATGACGGCAAAGTACGGGTAGTTGACCAACAAAACAAAGAGTTTGTTAAGTTTGCTCCATCAGAATATCTAGACGTCATCGAGGAACGCGTGGAAGACTGGACGTACACTAAATTGACTTACCTCAAGAAGGTTGGATGGAAAGGCTTAGTCGACGGTCCAGAAAGTGGGGTTTACCGGGTTGGACCACTTGGAAGGCTGAATGCTTCAGAGGGGATGGCAACGCCTCTGGCACAGCAAGAATATGAGAGAATGTATGAAACACTGGGCGGAAAGCCCGTACACTCAACTCTTGCATTTCATTGGGCCAGACTCGTAGAACTACTATATGCGGCTGAAAGGGCTGTAGAATTGAGCACAGACAAGGAGATAACAAGTAAAGACCTTCGGAATGAAGTAGGTAACCCAGGAGAAGGAGTTGGAATAATCGAAGCGGCTAGAGGCACCTTGATACATCACTACCAACTTGACGAAGACGCCCTAATAAAAAAAGCAAATTTAATAGTGGCTACAACAAACAACGCTTCAGCAATATGCATGTCCATAAGGGACGCAGCTAAAGGACTCATACATGGCGGTGAAGTGAATCAAGGAATATTGAACATGGTGGAGATGGCTTTCAGAGCCTACGACCCATGCTGGGCCTGCTCTACCCACTTCGCAATAGGTCAAATGCCCATTGAACTCAAAATATATGACCACAACAAAAAGTTGCTGAAAACCTTGAGAAGGTAAGGCGCTCAGCACTCTTCCAACCATTATTCTTTCTTTACTTGGTTAGTAAATTTCAAAGTGTGAGGGAAAAAGTTTAAAAACATGCTTATGGTAGTCTCATGTTCACCACGTTTAAGGATGAAAAAACCATGTCTGAGGAAAAACAAAAGGTAAATAAAGCTAAAGCGAAGGCCATGTCCGCATATAAGAAAAAACAGAGACTCGTTTTGAAGGAGCTAGAGAACAATGGATCAGTAACCATACCAGAAATTTCGGAGGCAACGGGAATAGAGACGAGCGAAGTTTTTAAACATGTAACTGCCCTAACACAGTTTCGTAAGGTTAAAGTTGTTGGCGAGAAAGAAGGCTACTTAACATATGCTTTGGCTAAAGAATAGAAATGCATAAAGGCAAATTGTTTCTTTTCTACATGACCATTAATATGCTTCGATGATTTTGGTAGAGCTTTGATTTCAACGCGTAACGATAGATCTTATGTTCCAGCAAACAATTACTTAACTAGCATTTCCGACCTGTTTACAGTCCTCTCTTAGATGAATTTTACTTTGACTAGATGTACTGAGCAGGATATGCAAGGATCGTAGGCTCTTGCGATTAGCTCAAGAGACGCTTCCAAATTCTTCTTTTTCTCAGCGAGTAGCTTTCCAGCAGCAACTCTGCAGTCTTTTTCTATGTTGGCATAGTTTATAGCCGTGGGCGTTATCACGTTGGATTTGGTTATGCAACCGTTTTCGTCGAAGGAATAGTTGTGGTAAAGGATTCCTCTCGGAGCTTCTACGGCACCGACTGCAGAGCTTTCCCTTGGCTCAATTTTCACTAGACCCTCTTTTTTAAGTCCGTTGCTCAAAAGCGCGTCTATGTCTTCGATGCATCTGTCTACGGAGTGAACCAGCTCTATTGCTTGGGCTAAGTTATTGTTTAGAGAGTTTTTCTGATCCAGCTTGTCTTTGTATTCTTTGAACAATTCCTTAGCTGTCCCGTAGAGTTTGTCTTTGCAAAGCAGAACTCTTGGGAGGGCTCCAACCATGAATGGAGAACCCTTGTAAGAAGAATGCTTTGCGTGCGAGCGTTTCACCACTTTTTCGTTCGTCAGTTGCGTATACTCTTCAACTTTTCTTCTTTCTCCATTGGAAATCAGCACGTAATCGCCAAAGTATCCAAATTTGTTTCCAGGATCCAATGCCATAAGCATGTTTTCAGATTGGGCAAAATTAGGAATGTCTACGGTTGTGAACAGTTTTACGGCAAGTTCAGCGGTTGCTTTTGAGGCTTCCATGGCTTTCTTGATTGCGATTAAGTCTTCCTCTTTGGGTATGGTTGAAAATCCTCCTACGCGTTCGTTCATGCCGTGGACCTCTCTCCCGCTCAGAGCGATGTGAACCATGTTTCCCGCTTTTTTTAGTTGAAGCGCGGCTTTCACTTCTTTGGCATACTTGTCAACCATGCTTATTGCGTCTGGATATCCTAAGTAGTCTGGAAGCGCAAGCATGAATACATGTAATGCGTGGCTTTCAATCATCTCCCCGTGTATGAGGAGGTCCCTCAGCAACTTTGTCTGGGGAGTAACTTCGACTTTGAAAGACTTCTCAATAGTGCGAATAGAAGCAAGGCTATGGGCTGCAGTGCATATTGCACAAATTCTTCTCATTACATCTGGAACCTTGTCATACTTTACGCTTTCAATGAATGACTCAAAAAATCTTGGACCTTCAAAAATGTTCACTTTAACATCCTTTACTTTGTTACCCTCAACTGTGACCTCTATTCCGCCATGACCTTCAACCCTAGTCAAGTGCTCTACTACTATTTCTTTACTCATTTCTATTTACCTCCTTTGCCACCTGTTTTTTCTTTCAGCATTTTGGACAAGTTGGCTATTCCCTCAAAGTTTGCACAAAAGAATCGCAGCCTGTTTTCGATGTATTTTTCGTCGTAGCCTTTCTCTTTGAGGGTACGTAGTTCTTCTGCGGCGTTTGTTTCATCCTTGATGGGGCCTCTGCATCCGACACAGTCTATCCCTAAGCCGGGGCATCTGGCGTTACAACCTGCGGCTATTATGGGTCCTAGGCAAGGCATTCCTTTGTCCACCAGCAAACATTGGTACTCGTTGAGTTTGCATTCAACGCATACTGGATAGTCTTTTAATTCTGGCATGTCACCGTGGAGTAGTGAGAGCAACACTTGACGGATTTCGGTTGTCTCAATGGGGCAACCCGGTAGCTCCAAATCGACATTTACATATTTTGAAAGGCCGTATGGTTCAAGAACTTCAAAATAATCTTCTTCTTTGCCGTATACTTTCTTCATTTTTTCTTTCATTGTTGTCTCTTGGTTTCTCATGGCTTGGACGCATCCTCCTATGGCGCAGTCTCCTATGGCAATGAGCAACTTGCTTTTATTTCTTATCTCTTCTAGGCGCTTCAAATCAGTTTTAGTGCTGACGGAGCCTTCTACCAAAGCTATGTCTACTTCTGTGTCTTTTTTAACGCTGCTTCCCTCTTGGAAAGCTACTATTTCCACATTGCTTAGTATGTCCAGCAATTCGTCTTCAAGGTTCAGGATCATTAACTGGTCGCCGGCACAGCCAGTGAGACTGTAAATACCAATTTTTGGTTTTGCCATATGATGTACCTCCTAAATCATGCCTTTCGTATGAAGGGCGTTCCAGTAGGTAAAAACTGGGCCATCTTTGCAGACGTATTTTATGGATGTTCCGTCGCCTGTTATGCAGTGTCCGCATTTGCCTATTCCACATTTCATTCTTCTTTCAAGGGTCATGTATATCTTCTCTGGGGGAATCTTCATCTTCGTAAGTTCTTGAACGACGAATTTGTACATTATGGGGGGACCGCAGATTATGGCGTATGTATCTTCTGGAGACACTTTTATTCTTCCAAACAACTTGGTTACGACTCCACACATGCATCTGTCACTGTGCTCTGATTCTAATGAAAGACATTGTTTATCTTTCGCGTCTTCATAAGATAGGTAAAATTTGCACCCCAGTTTATCGCCTTCCGCAAGAAGGTTATAGAATTCGTCTCTGAATAACATGGTGTCATAAGTTCTGATACCGTAGAAAACTGTTATGCCCTTATAGTTCGCTCTGTTTTTTAGAGCGTATTGAAGAACAGATCTGAGGGGCGCGACGCCTAAGCCTCCTGCTACCAGCAGTATGTTGCTTTCCTCCATTTTCTTCATTGGAAATCCGTTTCCATAGGGTCCTCTTATTCCAATTAATGATCCTATTTTCAGGTGGTGAATTGCGTTGGTGACTCGTCCCACGTTTCTGACGCATAAATCTATGGCGCCCTTTTTTGTCCTTATGGAACATATGGAAATTGGGGCTTCTCCCACGCCCATAACGCTGACTTCTATGAACTGTCCTGGCTTGTAATCGAACACTTCTGCGAATTTTTTATCCATTACTTCGGCTTGGAGAAATCTTTCTATTGCCGTCATCTTTTCACTTTTCACAATCTTCGCTAAGTTTGGAAGTAGCACGTTTTCCATCATAGTTCACCTCTCACCTTCTTGAGAACTTCTACATAATCTATTTGGGAAGGACAATAGACGGTACATCTTCCACAGCCAACGCAGTTCAGCATATCGTCTCTCAGACTTCCTTTGCAGTTAAATCTGTTTCTAAGCCTCTCAATTCTTGTGGGTCTAAAGTTTAGGCCACCTGCGACTAAACCGTGTTTTCTAAGCATACAAGAATCCAACTGTCTCACCCTTTCGCCGCTATTTAGATCCAAATTAACATTGTCAACAACGTCGTAGCATCTGCAAGTAGGGCAAACTAGGTTGCAACTGCCGCAGCCGAAGCATTTGTCAGCGTATTCTTTCCAAACTTCACTTTCGTAGGCTAGTGCCAACATGTCCGTGATCCCGCGAATGTTTAATTTAAGAGTGTACTCTTCTTCGCGATTTCTCTCAGCTTCTCTAAACTTTTCTATGTCGCTACTTTCTACATTCTTCATCAAATCTGAATTCTCATTCGCAATAGCGTTTCCTTTGTCGCTTCCAACTCTTACGAAGAATCCGTCTTTCAGTTCGTGGAAGAACAGGTCGAATCCGTCTATAGCATAATTAGTTCCCAGGGACTGGCAGAAACAGTATTCGTCTGGATGGCAACTGTATCCGATTATTACTGTGTTTTCTCTTCTCGTTTTGTAGTATTTGTCTGGAGTTTCATCTATGTAGATTTTGTCCATAAGTTTTAGCGCATTGATGTCGCATGGATGCACTCCAAACACAACGATTTTTTTGTCTTCAAGGGTTTCCTCGTACTTGCCCTTTTCTTCATCGAAAGTGAATAAATTTTCCTTAAGCTTCAGGAAGAATTTCTTTGGGGAGATCATAGTTCTTGTGTAGTCGAGGCTCATTTCTTTCGAATTTTTGATCTTCTGAAAAGAGTAGAATTCACCGATTTTGACAGGACCATAAACCGCTCCATGAGCTTTCAGGTTATCAACGAAGGCGGCGATTTTGTCTTTAGGTAATTTTACGTATTTCACGATTTATACCCCTACTGAGGTTCTATAATTCCAAACTGTTTTGAAGACACAAATAACGCTGTTTAAGTCTATAAATTTTACTAATAGCATCTTCTCCTCTAATTAGCCACTAAATATTCACGTCAGTTAGCAACCGCGCCTTCAACTTTCTTAACCTAAAAGGCTTGTAAACAAAAAATCGGGAGTTACAAATGAAACAAAAAAGTTAGATTTATTCGAAAGCTTGTGAATTTCTATTTTTTTGCAAGCATATACTGACGATTCTTGTTGTCGCAGTCGATTTTTCCTTGTGTAAAGAGTTTTCGCAGTGATTTGAAAACTGTTTTCGGTGGTTTCCCGATTTGGTCAGCGATCTCAGCGAGACCTAAGGGTTTTCTTGAGTTTTCTAAAACTGAAATGATTTGGTCTTCGACCTTTCCCATGTTGGATCACACCATAGCTAACCCATTTTTTATTATATTTGCTTTTCAGTGTTTTATCCTGTAGTGAAACAGGTTTAGGGTAATCTATGCTAATAAGCTATTCACAAGTCACCCGAGGAAACCTACCGACGCTCATCCTAGGTCGACTAACTTCCTTTTATAAGCTCTTTGTGCCACTCCACGCCCGCTTTGAAGTCCATGATTTGTTTTAATTCCGCGTCAAGATTTGTTGGAGTTACGACTAGAAGCCACCCCTTGTCGTAGGGGTCTTCGTTGAGCATCTCGGGTTTGGACTCCAACTCTTCGTTGACCTCTTCTATCGTACCACTTATGGGGGCAACTAAGTCAGAGACGGCTTTCACTGATTCCACGGTTCCGAAGGGATCGTTTTGGGTGATGGAGTCACCTACACTGGGAAGTTCAACGTAAACAATTTCTCGAAGTTGTTTTTGGGCGTAGTCGGTTATGCCTATCCTTACTTTTCCTTTTTCGATTCGTGCCCACGCGAATTCCTTGTGATAGTATAATCCTTCAGGCACTTCATAGTCAGCTACTTTAACCAAAACTTTCACCTCATCAATTGAGTAGGATACTTTGTTCTTGTTCATCTTAAAAACTTAACTATGCTTCGTATAAGAAACTGCAAACAGGGCAGCCTCGCCTACGTTCGACCTTTATCTCTTGAAAACTCATGGTTTCGCCGTCGAAGTGAAGCACACGTCCTACTAAAGGTTCGCCTAAACCCGTGACGATTTTTATAGTTTCCAAAGCCTCTAAAAGGCCTAACGTTCCCGCAGTAGTCCCAAGAACAGGAAATTTTTCCTCTTCAGGAGGACTTTTTGGTAAGATGCATTGAAGGCATGGTCCTTTTCCGGGAAGTATGGTTGTTATCTGTCCGTAAAGCGAATAAGCTCCAGCGTGCACAAAAGGAATTCTTTCTTTTACGCAAGCTTTGTTCAGCAAAAATCGAGTGCGCCAATTGTCTAACCCGTCGACAACCACTGTAAAGCCTTTGACAAGTCGTCTAACATTATTGGTTGTTACAACCTTCTGAAGGGCTTCAACCGTTACCTCAGGATTCAGTTGACGAAGCTTTTCCATCATAGAAACGCCTTTTGGCCTCCCAACGTCATCGCTCCAATGCAAAACCTGTCGGTTGAGGTTGCTCAACTCAACAGCTTCCTTGTCAACAACTGCGACGTGGCCTATGCCAGCGGCGACGAGATAGAGCGATGCTGGGCATCCTAACCCGCCGGCCCCCACCACCATTACACGCGCCTTTTTCAACTTTGACTGCCCGCTTTTTCCTAAGCCTTTAATTCGAATTTGACGGTCGTATCTTTCCAGTTCAGCAGACGAAAAGATCATGTTTTCTCCCATACTAACGTCTTGCCACAGTTTCTTTCTTAAGTTTTAAGGAAAAACTTCATAATGCAAAATGACTGCATACCGTAACTTGAGGTTGTGTGGATGAAAGAAACATGGAAGCATGGTTTTGTTAAAGCCGACGGCATTCGAATGCATTATGTGGCTCAGGGAGAGGGAAAGCTGTTGCTTCTTCTGCATGGGTTTCCTGATTTTTGGTATGTGTGGAGATTTCAGATTCCTGAATTGGCTAAGCATTTTCGTGTTGTGGCTCCAGATCTGCGAGGTTGCAATGAAACTGATAAGCCGAAAGGTGTTGACAAATACAGGTTGAATCTTCTTGCAGGGGATATTCTTGGGCTTATTCATGCTTTAGGTGAAGAACGGGCGATAATAGTTGGACATGATTGGGGTGGAGTTGTAGCTTGGTCTCTTGCAGCTTTTAATCCAGAAGCTACAGAAAAATTGGTGATCTTGAATGCACCTCATCCCAACGCCTATACAACAAGAACTAAAAATTCATTGCGGCAACTGCAGAAAAGTTGGTATGTTTTCTTCTTTCAAACAGCTGAAATTCCAGAAGATGTTTTGAGTCGAAACGATTATTTCTTTCTAAAAAACATGGTTCGCCTTTCTTTTGTTAAAAAAGATGTCCTCACAGATGAAGATTTGAGAGTTTATGCAGAAGCATGGTCAAAACCGGGAGCTTTGACAGCGGCGATAAACTATTATCGGGCTAACATGAATCCCGCCATATTGTTTTCGGAGAGAACGATAGCTTTTCCAAAAATTAATTCGCCTACGTTGGTAATTTGGGGAGAAAAAGACGCTGCTCTTTCAAAGGATTCAATAGCCAACACAGATGAATACGTTGACGCCCCCTACTCCATAAAGTATCTTCCAAATTGTGGTCATTGGGTTCAACTGGAAGAACCAAAGCTTGTCAACAAATACATACTCAAATTTGTGGAAGACTCAAAACATCCGTAGAAGTCTGAGACTTTCGCTTGAGGCTAGGTGGACACGACCTCCGAAGCAATCAGCCCCGGCTTAACCAACTCAAAAAAGAGTGAGTTAAAGGTTTTCTATATGTAGGGTCTGTAATTCCGCCTTTTCCCTACTCGGTATCCTATGTAGCCTCCCACAATCCATGGTACAATAAACATGAGGATTAATGTCAGCAACTGCACCGGATATTCGGATGGTGGATCGGCTGATGTAGGCATGCCCTTAACAGCCCAAATGATAAAGGCCCCTCCGAAGAAAGTGATGGCCCACGCTATGAACCCAAAACCTCCTATGAACGCAATTCTGTTTATTAACTGCATTTTTTTCGAGGTTTGGTATCTTATTTGAAGGGACTGAACCCCATAGGCCAGAGAAATGCCCACGAAGACTAAGAGAATCCCACCACAGAGTTTCGACAAGTCGATGTAGCCTAAGAGGTAAAAAATACACTGAGTAACGATGAGAACCGAGCATGCTATGATAGTTGAACGCCAAAAACGCCTCCACCACTTGGGCTTTTCCTCCCTTCTCCTCTTCATGTGAGCGCCCTTCTTATTCCTTTTTTCAGCCTTTCTAATATCTTTCTCTTGTTCCAAATTTTCCCTCCCCAATTTTCTCTTTCTGCCTTTCCCTTAGGGCTAGGCGGTGACACGCCTCCGAAGGAATTACCTTCGGCTAATTGTTCGAAATGAAATTCTTAACAAGTTCTTAATAATTTTTATCATTCTTCAAAAGTCAAGCTATATTTGAATCATATCCTTACAACTTCTGACCATTGTGTCTTCTAAATGCCGAATTTGATGTCTTCAAAGATTTGCGAACAGCACAAGGATGAAAACGTGATTTCCAAGCCCATGGATTCCGCCAACCGAATGGCTTCTTCTGCTGGAAATGCTATGGCGTTGACTCCAGCTTTCACAGCCAACGTGTCGGTTCTCAGTCTATGTTTACCCTTCGGTCTCATGCACCCCAAGGCTATTGGAGTTTGAGGCATCATGAGTCTAGCGGTTACCAGCACCCTAGCTATGTCCTCTGGTTCAGGTGGGTTTACCTGTTCCATAGGCGTTCCATGTATCGGCATGAAGGCTATTACTATGACGGCTGAAGGCGAGTATTTTGAAATCATTTTTAGGGCTTGAAGTTCGCCTTTGAGTTTACCGTAGTGAAGACCGACGAGCACATGAGGTACGGACGGAATTCCCGATTCGTGCAATGCTCTCAAAGACGCGTCATAGTCTTCAACGCTGACTTTCAGTTGGTAAACTTCCCGTATTGTCTCATCGGAACCAATTATGTCAATTAAGGCAGAGTCAACTCCAGCTTCCTTCAGCTCCTTTGCCTTGGAAACGTCAATTACTCCTGTATGCGCTGCTATGGTTAGCCCAAGCTCGCTCTTGATCTTGGCAATAGCATCTACGAATTTGTTAAGGGGGACAGAACCGTCTGGCAGGCATCCTCCGCTTATGAGACAGCCAATGGCTCCTTTGTTTTTCAGTTTTGCGCAGAGGTTGAAGAGTTCCTTTGGAGTGAGAGCTGGAAACATGGTTTTGAGGACTTTTCCGTTGCAGTGCTTGCATTTTAGAGCGCAAGATGAGCCAGTTACTGAAATTGATGGGAAAGCAGTTGGAGAAGAGCAGAAGTAGTTGGTTTTGTAGTAGATGAAACTTGGAGCGTAGAAACGTATCTTCTTCCCAAAATTTTTCCAACTAACCTTCTGAGTCATGGCTGACGCTCTTTCATAGCTTCTATTGCCTGCAAGCATCAGAGTCTCATAGTTATCTATTGAACTCAACGTTCCCTACCTGACATCCATGTTTTTTAACCTGCAGTTTGGGGAGATAAATATTAGGTTCGTTATTATTTAACTGTGGATTCAAAAATTGCTGGTGCTATGTAATGAGTGAAGAATGCCTCCCCGAAAGAATTCGAGTTTCAACTGGCTCAGCTATTGTACTTGGGTTGTTGCGGGGTAGGCTGGACGCCAAACCTACAACGGTCTACCTGCTTACGTATCACGATGAAAAATGTTCTGCCAATTGCGGCTTTTGTCCCCAAGCCAGAACAAGCAAAGGTAGGGCAGACATGCTTTCCAGGGTTACTTGGCCTCCCTTTCCAACCACACAAGTGCTTTCCAGAATAGAGAGAATTGCCGAAACTGATGCGATAAAGCGGGTTTGCATCCAAGCTCTTAATTATCCAACGGTTTTCAACGACATTTTGGACCTCGTAGGAGAAATCAAGTCACGAGTAAAAGTGCCAATATCTGTCTCTTGTCAACCTTTAAATCGGGAAAAAATGAAAAAGCTGGAAGAAGCTGGCGTTGAGCGCCTAAGCATAGCACTAGACGCTGCTACCGAGGAAATATTTGACAAGATTAAGGGGAGGCTTGTAGGTGGACCATACGTTTGGGGGAAGCAACGTGAAGCTTTGAGGGAGGCGGTGAAAATTTTTGGAGATGGTTCCGTGACCACTCATCTCATTGTAGGCCTCGGAGAAACAGAGAAAGAAATTGTCCAGATGATTCAATGGTGCGTTGATTTAGGAGTTTATCCAGGCTTGTTTGCCTTTACACCTATCTCCGGAACTCCTTTGGAAAACTATCTCCAACCGTCTCTCAGCCATTATCGGAAGGTTCAGATCGCCCATTATCTCATAACAAATGGAAAAACGCGGTGTGAAAAAATGATTTTCGGTGGGAATGGCTGTCTTGTTGACTTCGGCGTTTCTGAAGAGGAGTTGCGACAGGTTATCAGAACAGGCGAGCCTTTCGTCACCTCTGGCTGTCCCGGCTGCAACCGACCCTACTACAATGAAAAGCCTGGTGGTCCCCTCTACAATTATCCTAGACAGCCTCTACCCGAAGAGATCGCTGAAATAGAAAGACAGATTGAAATTCTAAGTCCAAAGCCGTTTAGGTCTTCTCATTAGAAGGACGAAGGCTGTAGCTGCAGCGACTATGGTTGTCGCGACGAAAAGATACATCAAATTTCTGGTAGAACCCAAATCGCTTTGGTAGTTTTCCAATTTTGTGTAGTTTGCAAGTAGTTCGTCATAATCCGCTTGAAGCTCCTCAAGTTCCAAGTTCTTCACGTAGGTCACAACGAAGCCAGAAGGAGGTGGATTCTCTATTGTCACTTTCATTCCCCCACCGGGGAATTGCATGCTCCATTCCCCCCACTCTATGACACCGTAGAGTAAGCCGGGGGATGTATCATTCGGTATCGGTATTATATGGTCATGTTGATATGGCACTGTGTACATGTATATGTATAAGTCCTCAAGTGGGGGTACGATCTCCTCTGTTTCGTTTCTTAGTCCACAAATACTTATGTGAATGTATTCAAATTCAATACCAGTTGAAGCTTCAGCGGTTACGTTAATGGTAACGGTTATGTTTTCACCGGGATTGGCAACGTATGGAGCTGCGATGTTAACTTTGAGACCCAAAGAATCCATTTCATAAACACTTCGTCTCTCCTCGGATGTAGCTCCTTCTACAGCACCGTATGTCAAAGTCAATAGAAGTATTGACAGACTCAAGGACAATACAAGGACTTTTTTACGGTTCATTTTTTCACCTCTTGAAATATGTCGCGGTTCCATTTTTGATAGAAGGTATTTAACGATTATTGTTTTTCTCGGATATGCTTCTATATTAAGCCATATTTAGTGCATAATGCAAATCGTTTATGTATATTTTATAATAAACTAACAATTATTATGAATAATAAGACAAAAATTTTTAGTGTTAAAATTACCTCAGGGAACGAACGAACCGTTGATATATGTAAATAAAATAGACGCAGGCAAAAATTGTTAGAAACACTTCGAAGGATAGTATTAGTTGATTTTGCTCTGTGGCTAAGAAGTAGCCTCGCCGTAATATGTCCCAGAAGACCAGTATCTCGAGGAATATGGAACTGCTTAAACAACCGAGACCTAAACTGTGGAACAGTAGCCGCCAGCTTAATTCCATTCTCTTCAACTTTCGTCAATAATCGATAACCCTTAGGCGATAATTATACATTATGAATCTGCTCTATGGAACGCGCTTAAGAATTGCAAAGGGTGATTTCTGTTAATTATTTCGAATTTCTAAGAACAATATCAGTCGTTTTCGAAAGTTTACGTCCAGCGCCATATCTTTCGTCCGTAGAAAATTTCTGGCAATATCAGCAAGCCTGAAAGGGAAGCAACTATGACAATTGCCCAATCAAAGGGATTTATTATAGGAACCGTACCAAACAACCCTATGTAAGGTATAGCAAGCGTCAATAGAGCTGACCCAACCACAGCAAATAGCAAGAATTTGTTGGATCGGAACCCTATCCTAAAGGCGTTACGTCTCTCGGATCGACAATTCCACACAACAAACAACTCTTGCAACGTTGCCCGCATGAAAGCCATAGTTCTCGCATATGCTAATTGCTGTGACCTGAGTGGTTCTGGAAGTAGGTATGCGCCAGTGAGATAGAACTGCCAGTAGAATATGCCTCCCGTTAAGACGAACTGGAACGTAAAAGTGGTTATTATTGAGGCAAACCTTCCGTGCAATACACCTTCGTTTGGGTTGCGTGGATGACGCTCCATCACGTCTGGTTCAGGAGGTTCCATGGTCAAAGCAAGTGCAGGTCCTCCATCTGTGACCAAGTTTAACCATAATATCATGCCAGCGACAAGCGGAAGTTCTAAGCCCATTAAGGCGAAGGCGGCTATGATTCCCAGTTCATCGAAATTGCAACGCATTAGGAAGAATGAGAATTTTCTTATGTTGTCGTAGATGCTTCTTCCTCCCTCAACGGCGTTAACTATTGTGGCGAAGTTGTCGTCTGCTAACACCATGTCCGCGGATTCTCTTGTCACGTCTGTGCCAGTGATGCCCATGGCTACCCCGATATCTGCTTGTTTAAGGGCTGGGGCATCGTTCACCCCGTCTCCGGTCATGGCAACAATTTGCCCCTTCTTTTTCAGTGCCTTAACTATCCGAAGTTTATGTTCTGGAGAAACCCTAGCGTATACTGCTACATCTTCCACTATTTTCTCAAATTCTTCGTCATTCATATTGTCCAGTTCGGCTCCAGTCAGAACAACGTCGCTTTTCAGCATGCCCAGCTCTTTGGCTATAGCCAGCGCTGTAAGTTTATGGTCTCCTGTAATCATGACGGTTTTTATGCCCGCTTTTTGACATTTAAGGTTGGCTTCTTTGGCTTCATCTCTAGGCGGGTCTATCATTCCCGATAAGCCCACAAACACCAAGTTTTCTTCAGCGCTGTCTTCATCAATGTTCTCCGGGGTACTAGTGGACATTTCTTTGTAGGCTACACCGAGAACCCGCAAGGCGTCACTTGCCATTTTTTCATTGGTTTCTAGAACAGTTTTTCTATCCTTTGCCGAGAGTTTCTTCACTTGACCATTTTTGATAATGTGAGTGCTACGTCCTAGGATAATTTCAGGAGCTCCTTTAACGTAGGCAAAAAGTTTTCCGTCAGGTGCTTTGTGGATTGTTGTCATGCGTTTTCTTTCAGATGTAAATGGCACCTCGCTTACGCGTGGATATATGTCTTCTAGGTCTTTTTTGGTCATTCCAGCCTTAGTCGCAGCCGCAATTAGGGCTCCTTCTGTGGTATCTCCAATCACGCTTTTTCCATCATAATGAGCGTTTGTACACAGCATGCTGGCTCTAAGCAAAAGGGTGAGGTCAACATTTTCTTTTGGATCTATGGAGGTACCTCTCTCCAAAAACTGGCCTGTCGGTTCATAGCCAACCCCAGTAACGTCAATCATTTTGTTGCCTACATAGATTTTGCGAACAGTCATTTCGCCCTTAGTCAAAGTGCCTGTTTTGTCAGAGCAAATAACGGTTGTAGCTCCTAGGGTTTCGGCTGAGGAGAGTTTCCTTATTATGGCGTTGCGTTTTGCGAGTTCCCGCGCACCTAGAGCAAGCGAAATTGTTACGACGGCAGGCAAGCCTTCTGGAACAGCTGAAACCGCGAGGGCAATCGATGTTTCAAAAGCATCTATAATGTTTTTTAGGGCATCGGCTGTATGGGTTACTCCAAGAACAAAAATTTCGTACAATTCAAGAGCAAAAATGACAGCACATATAACAATAATTATTATTCCCAGTTTTTTGGCGAAGCTTTCCAGCTTCTGCTTCAGAGGAGTTTCCTCCACTTCCATAGTCTGAACCATTTCTGCAATTTTTCCGAACTCCGTGTTCATGCCAGTGGATGAAATCACGGCTTTTCCTCTACCATAAGTTATGTGAGTCGCCATGAAGACCGAATTTTTCCTGTCCGCCACAAGTGTTTTCTCTTTTAGGACGCCCAAATCCTTGTTAACTGGCGTCGACTCACCTGTCAAAACAGCTTCATCAGTCTTCAGATCCACAACCTCTAAGACCCGCCCGTCTGCTGGAATCCTGTCACCAGCTTCGAGAAGCACTATGTCTCCCGGCACAATTTCACGGGCTGGTATGACTACTTCGTCTCCGTCTCGAAGCACACGTGCCTTAGGAGCCGTCAGTTTCTTCATGGCTTCCATAGCCTTTTCAGAACGATACTCCTGAACAAAGCCAACGACGGAGTTGAGAACAACAATAGCGGCAATTGTGGAGGCGTCAATAATTTCTCCAATCAAAAAAGAGATTATCGTGGCTACCAAGAGCATTATTACAAAAATGTCTTTAAACTGCCCGAGAAATATTTGGAGAGGAGTTATTCTTTTCCTTTCCACCAACTCGTTTGGCCCGAATTCTTGCAGCCGGCGTTTAGCCTCTTCGTCACTCAAACCTTTCTCGCTGGCTTTCAAGGCTTTCATAAGTTCTTCTGTTTCCAAGGCATGCCATTCGGGGCTCATGTCAACCGCCTGCTTTCATCAACCCTACAATTTCACATTTAGCATTTTAAGGCACCCCTACTCCCTAAAAAGCGTTTCTTTCAGGTAATGCTTTGTTTCTCCACAGCCGCCAAAAGGCTGTAATAGGGAGCAGATGAAGAAGTAAAATAAATTTATAAATTAGATATTGCCTAACAGTTCGGCGAAAAACTTAAGATGTCCTTGTTAGTGCTCAATAAGTCTACGCATTGGGTGTGATTAGGATGGAATTGTGGATGATTGCGCCGCTCGCGGCTTTAGTTTCAATAGTAGTTGCAGCCTACCTCTTTGTTTACGTGAACAAACAAGATAGTGGAACCACGAAGATGCGTGAAATTGCCGGAGCAATAAAAGAAGGCGCCAACGCCTTTCTGAAAAGAGAATTCATGTATCTTGCAGTTTTCGTTGCAGTCGTAGCCACTGTCCTAGCGATCTTTCTTCCCGAGAACGGTCCTATTATGGGAGTAGCGTACATTTTTGGTTCAATCTGTTCAGCTTTGGCTGGCTACTTCGGGATGGCGGTTGCTCTAAAAGCGAACGTCCGATCAGCCCATGCAGCAAAAGAAGGGTTGAACAAGGCGTTTCCAGTAGCATTTCGCGGTGGAGCCGTCATGGGCTTATCCGTCGTTGGATTCGCTCTGCTTGGAATAAGCATAGTTTACTACCTCACTGGCGATCCAGAAATAGTTCTCGGCTTCAGCTTCGGTGCAAGTGCCATGGCGCTGTTTGCAAAGGCGGGGGGAGGCATATACACGAAAACCGCTGATGTGGGCGCTGATCTCGTGGGCAAAGTGGAAATGAATATTCCTGAAGACGACCCTAGAAATCCGGCGGTAATAGCAGACAATGTTGGCGACAACGTTGGTGATGTGGCAGGCATGGGCGCGGACTTGTTCGACTCTTATGTTGCCAGCATAGTAGCGGTAATGATACTGGGACAAGCCATGGGACTGATTGAAGTAACTCTACCGCTTATATTCGCAGGAATGGGAGTCTTAGCATCTATTCTTGGAGTGGCGTTGGTAAGAGTTGGGAAAAGAGGCAACCCTGGAAAAGCTCTCAACTGGGGAACCTACCTAACCTGTGTTATTTTTGCGGTCCTAACATTTTTGGTGACCTATTATCTAAAATTTAATTTTGGCATATGGGGAGCTGCTGTAGTTGGATTACTAGCAGGAGTTATTATCGGCATCACAACAGACTACTTCACTTCCATAGACAGAGCCCCCGCAATAAAAACCGCTGAAGCGTCAAAAACCGGAGCAGCCGTCAACATAATAACTGGTTTTTCCTATGGTCTAATAAGCATGTTTCCACCGCTTCTCGGAATCGGTGTCGCATCTGCAGGAGCATACTTTTTAGCCGAGGCATTCGGCACATCGGGAGTATACGGAGTTGGCATCGCTGCAGTTGGAATGTTATCCATCGTTGGGATGATCGTTGCCGGCGACGCCTACGGTCCAATCGTCGACAATGCAAAAGGAATCGCAGAGCAGTCGGGACTAGAAGAGGAAGTAATTGACATAGCAGATAGATTGGACGCTGCGGGCAACACTGCTAAGGCCATAACAAAAGGATTTGCAATAGGCGCTGCAGGATTAACGGTGCTTGCACTGCTTGCTGCTTATCAAGAAATAGTTCAAAACATAACCGGACGAACAATCAGTTTCGACTTGATGAATCCGCTGGTTTTGACTGGTGCTCTGATAGGCATAGCTATGCCAGCATTATTCTCAGCGCTGGTGATGCTTGGAGTCGGTAAAAACGCCTTCAGAATGATTGAAGAAATCAGAAGGCAATTCAGAGAAATTCCAGGTCTAAAGGAAGGAAAGGAGGGAGTGAAACCAGATTATGCAACGTGCGTAGACATCGCCACAAAAGGAGCCTTGAAAGAATTGATTCTTCCAAGCGTCCTATCCATCGTCGTCACTTTAGTCGTAGGCTTCGTTGGCGGCATAGAAGCCCTCGGCGGATATTTAGGCGGCAGCATATTTTCTGGTTTGATCTTTGCCCTTTTAATGGCTAACGCTGGTGGACTATGGGACAATGCCAAAAAATACATTGAAGCAGGGGCGCTTGGTGGTAAGGGTTCAGATCCCCATAAGGCTGCAGTTGTAGGTGACACTGTAGGCGACCCGTTCAAGGATACAGCGGGGCCATCTTTAAACACGATGATAACCGTAATGTCTCTCGTTGCTTCGGTTTTTGCTCCCCTCATTGTCATGTATGCTCTACTATAGAAAAACTATTGATTTCGCATACGATCAGACAACTGCTTTACCGTGAAAGTTCCAGTCAAAAGTTGAAAACTTGTTTCTGCGAAGTTTTTCAGCCAATTCCCGTTCGTAATTTGTCAGTTCTTCTTCTACAAGCTGTATTTTCAGCGCCTTTTTGAATCCTTTAACTAGAGCTTGGTACGCCTCTTCCATGGACATCTGTGATTCAAGTTCCTGTTGGGCAGATGTCAACTTTTTCTTTGATACGTCTAATACGTCCATCAATGTTTCGGTCCACGGAACCTTGAGAAAAGTAAACATTTTTTCATGGTTTATGCCCACTAAAAATGTTCCATGCTGAAGTAGCATTCCTCTCTTGTAGGATTGAGCGCTTCCGGAGATTTTTTTCCCCGTTATCGTTATGCTGGGGCACTGTTTCGGGTCCATTGGGTTAAATTCTGCGGCTGTTCCAAGGATTTTGACAGCCTCGATAAGTCCTTGGCATATTGTTTTATAGGCAGATACGATGTCCATGTCTGCGTATCCTAAATCTTTTCCATCAACAACTACACTGTAGGTTATTTCTCCATCACAGTCGTGGTATACGGCTCCCCCGCCCGTAATTCTTCTTATGATGTCTACGCCGTGTTTTTTGCAGTCTTCTACATGAACCTCGTTAAAAAGGTCTTGAAAGCGACCTATGGACACGGCTGAGGGTTTCCACCTGTAAAAGCGAAGGGTATTGGGCACCTTACCAGCGATCCTAGCCATTAAGATAGCCTCGTCTATGGCCATGTTTGTGAAAGCGTCGCTAACCTCTAGTTTAAGTAGTCTCCAAACACCCATTTTTCTTAGCCACGAATTGTATTCATATAAAATGCACTGCTAAATATTAGAACTACGGAGACATTCCCCGCAAACCCCCCTTTTTTCTGTTTTTGGATGGCTCATAGAATCGTTTTGCGAAGGATATTCATACCCGAGGTTAGCTAGTTTCTTTGATTGTTTGTCTAAGAGATAATCTGATGTTACATTGAATGTTTTCTTCTGTAAACTATCACTGCTAGCAGTGTTGTTATCATGAATAGTGGTAGAATGAGGAATGTTGGAAATTCTGGAACTACGTGATATTGATGTTGGTATCCTAATACTTCTTCGGTTGTGATGGTGTTTCCAACTTTGTCCTCCGCTATGATAGTGTAGTTCACATAAGTGCAGTATTCAAACGTAGGTATAGTGCCATTCCAAAAGTTTCCTTCCAAGTTTGTCATGTTCTTGGTGATCCATGTTCCATTGCCATTGGTGTAGTTCAGAGAAACCTGTTTTACTCCGCTTTCGTCATCCGTGACGTTGGCATAAACCATAACCTCGTCGTCTGGGGTAACCGTGTCATTGGTTGGCTCCTGATACACGTTTTCTATTAGAGGGGGAGTTGAATCTTCTAACACTTTGAACATATAGAGACTGTCCCAACCAGGTCCTCCCATCGCTATTATGCCACCGTTTCCTGACATAGAAATTAGCGGACTGAATTGCATCAAATCGAATTCGCCTATCATGACACCATCTGATTTGAAGAACAACGCCTTGTAAGACGAGGCGTTTTCCACGGAAGCAGCGATTATTCCACCATCATTACTAACAGCCACATCCCATCCTATTGAACCTTCAAACCGGATCCAATCCTCCGTTTGATTACCTCCCGATCGCATGCGAGCATCAGTCCAAAAGTGCAAACCGCAAGGTCCCGGAAAGCCCATGCCACATGCGATCTCATCGCCGTCAGAGCTCATGTCTAAAGAAAAAAACGGGCCATACCCAGTCCATGTTGCGTTAGGATCTCCCGACAGACCAGTGGCGTTTGCCCAATAGTGAAGGTAATCATACTCAAAGTTAGATATGGCAGCGACGGAATAACCATCGTCAGATACTGCTATATCTCTTATGGGAAAGGTCAATGAACTTCTGGAATGCCACAGCTTTGGCGGAGCGGTTGCGTTGTGCGCATCCTTGTAGAACGCAACGAATCCTCCTGTTCCAACCGTAGGCGTACCTCCTGCAGCAACGAACCTACCATCTGGAGACATGTCGACAACATGAACAAGAGATTCTGGATAGTCCACCCAAGTAGGAGGCTGACCAGAACCTGACTTATTGGTACACCCAGAATAGAACCACACATTTACGTCTGTTCCGACTACCACAACATAATTACCATCATCCGACATGTCCAATGCGCCCCTCTCAATTGCTCCATACATGTATATACTACCCCATGTTGGAGTATCAAGGGCTCCAATTCTTGATCTTGAATTGTTGAAGTAATATATGTAGCCTTCATGACTTCCTACAGCTACGTATTCTCCGTCAGCCGATATTGCAACTGATATGAAATATGTTGGTGGGTTCTCCCACCATCTGGGACTTGAACTATTTGCGGCAAAGTAGTATAAGCCACTGCCATTTACAGCAGCTATGTAATTGCCGTCTCTTGATACTGCCACGTCATATAAACTCATTGAATTGTTCCACAGCATCTCCACTCCATATACTTTCGATGCGTCTATGCCAACAGAAGCCTTCACCCCAACCGTGTTGAATCCTACATACAGCAAGGAAACCAACAATGCAGATAAGCCAAGAACAAACGCAATTCTTCTTTTCATAGGCATCAATCGCCAAGTTTTTGCTTTAGTATATCTGCTTCAGTTCTTATGACTTGTGGACGAAACTTCATTTTAATTAAATTAACGCTGTTTGAATTAGTTATCCATCAAATAATTGAATTTGCATTGGTGTCATACCCCTGTCATTCGACAGAATGTAGGCGAAGCGTGACAAAATATATCAACGTAAACACTTAAGGAAATCCTTTAAGACTGATGTTTCTTCAATAAGTCATAAAACAAGGTATCAGACTCTTACATGGAAAGGGAAAATGAACAAATGAGTGAGAATATTGATCTAAGAAATCGTAGACAGGCAAGATTTAGGTTTTCTCCTATTTTCGTAATTGTTATGACGCTATTCATAGATGCAACAGGATTTGGAATAATAATTCCTCTTCTGCCATTCTTTGCAGAAACTTTCCAAGCAGGATCCGCTGCCCTGGGTATTTTGGTTGCTTCATTCTCATTAATGCAATTCATTTTTTCTCCCATATTAGGAAGAATATCGGATAATGTGGGAAGGAAGCCAGTTCTTATAATATCCATCTTGACTTCAGTAGCAAGTTTTCTCCTCTTTGCACTTGCTAACTCCTTCTTCATACTCCTCCTATCTAGAGTCGTTGCTGGATTGGCTACTGAGACTGCAGTAGCCCAAGCTTACATCGCTGACATCACTAGCAAAAAGGAAAGAGCATCTGGAATAGGCAAGGTGGGTGCTGCTCATGGAGCAGGCTTTATAATAGGGCCTGCAATAGGAGGTTTCCTGAGTGTCTATGGGTTTTCGGCACCTGGATTCGCTGCTGTCTTTTTAACCTTGGTCAACCTTCTGTTTGTATTGTTCTTCCTCCCAGAATCACTTAAGAAAGAAAGTTCCGAGCTTCAATTGTCACCTAGCTCCACCAGTAGCTTTTTTCATAAGATACTAGCTGCTTTTGCAAAACCCTTGATGGGAGCTGTTTTGATGATTTTCTTCATCGTTTTCCTGTCCTTCTCAGCAATACCTGTAATAGTGCCTCTTCTTGGTGTAGCCTTTTTCGGATTTGGGTCCGTTGAGATGTCTTATTTCTTTATATATATTGGGACTATCCAAATCACCTTGCAGGGTGTGATGATTGGGGGGCTGATTAAGAAATTTGGCGAAGAAAAGCTCATAGCATTCGGTCCTCTGTTGATGATGTTGGGAATATTTCTTATGCCTTTGATTCCTAACATTGCAATTTTTATGCTCTCATTAACGATGATAGCTTCTGGTAGCGGAATAATGCGAACGGTTGTGCCTAGCTTCATTTCAAAAAGTACCCCTGCAAACGAGCAAGGAGGCACTTTGGGAGTAGCAAATTCGGTGGCAAGCATCGCAACCGTTCCAGGTCCTCTAATCGGAGGTTCTCTCTTTGAGTTTGCGGGATTGGCTGCTCCCTTCTTTTCAAGTGCAGCCATGTTGATAGTCGCATTTGGGCTTGGATGCAGAGTCTTTCATGCTTGTGCACGGGGACTGAGAAGGTAGTTTTTTCAAACCTTAATTCATCTCTAACGATCTTTCATAGGATCTTATAAACTGCGAATGCATGCATGCAATTCTTAGAAACTTGGTAAGCCTTTAAAAAGAGTCTAAGAAAAAATATAGAGGGGTTCATGGTGAAAGAACAAGACGTTTTAGGTAATCTTTTGACCCAAGCATATAAACGAATGCATCGCTATACTTGTGCTGAAGCTTCCTTGCAAGCCTTGCTGACTTTGTGGGACTTGCCCAAAGAGGGTTATTCTTGGGCTACGGCAGGATATCAAGGAGCCATTCTCTCAGGACAAACCACATGTGGTCTTCTGATAGGTAGTAGCATAGCGATAGGTCTTCGTTGTGGTCAAGGGAAGAAAGAAATTCCAGAGGAACATGAAAGTGAAAGAGGAAAAGCCATCTTGTTTATCAATGACCTTTACAACAACTTCTTGAAAGAATTCGGTAGCACAGAATGCAAAACATTGAATGAAGGAACAGATTTCAGTAATCCAGATGAAACGGCTGATTGGGCTATCAACAAGAAATACAAACAGACGTGCGATGTTTTTCTCAAATTCGTGTTTGAGAAATGTGTCAAAATGGCAGAAGAAGGGAAAATATAGCTCTTTCTGTTTTGTTCAATTGAAAGCTTGTTAACTGGTTCTTTGATTGTTTGTTTAAGAGTTGATCTCTGTTTTTCTCTTTCTTTTCTTAACGTAGACAACTGTCAAAGCCAATGAGAGTATGAATGTTGATAGCCATATCCAGAGAGTTGGTGTTTCAGGTTTATTCATTGGTATGGTTATTGGGGTTGCTTTTCCACCTACAGGTTTAGGAGCTGGTTTATACACAGCAGTCCATGTGGTGCCTTGTAGAAGAATTGTTTTGATTCTGTTGGTGTCTCCGTCTTCAAGCCAGTGAGACCAAACGTATCCGTTGTGGGTTTCTGGCATTATGAGTGTATAAGAGCCTTCAGGTAGCCATTCTGTGTATGGTGTTGTTTTTGGAGCTCCATTGCTGGTGAATGTTATTCCAGTCATAGGTGAAGAAGTAACGGTTAACTCATAGTATGGTTCTTCGTAGTACATAGCTGACCAGAGGTCTACGCCGTAGTTGGTGTTGACGTACCAGCCTTGCAGCCACGATGAACGAGTGAAGTATTCGGTGTCGTGCCACCAAACCATGTACATCAAGATTTCGTTTGCCAAAGTGTTCATTTCATCGTTAATCCTTAATAGTTCAGTTGTGTTGCCTTCTGCGTCTGCTGCGACGGCTTGCGAGTAGAGGTAATCCAAGGCGGTTATGTTCCATAGGTTCCAAGAAGGATATGTGCCCCTTGAATAATACATTGGTTGCAACCAGTCGAGAACGTGGTTGTAGTCAGCGATCCAGCCGCCCATGTACGAGTCAATTTGGTGTCTAGAGGCCAGAACGTATTGTTGACCGCCTGGAACGATTATAACCTCCCACAACAAGCCATATGTTCTCCGACTTATTGCGTTCAGATTGTCAGCCATTGTGGTCAAGACTTTTATGAACGTGTCTGCTCCCGATTGTACATAGAACCGAATCTTCTGAGGATTGCTTGGCGAGAACGCGTTATCGACGACTCCAGCTGGAATCACCGTTCCGTTGTAGTAGGACATGTTGTGGGTTGCACTTGTCAATGGGTTGTGGTAGGCGTCCGTGATAAGTTCTTCAACCCTTGTCAAATTCAAGGAGAAGGTGGGTTCAACACTTGGGTTGTAGGCACCTTCCGGAAATGTTCCCGGTGGAATGATGCTGTTCGCCAAGTTGCCTAACTTGTTGTTGACGTATATGTTCGCGTAAGTCATGTTAACTGCAGAGGCGGCCGCCATCCTTAGTCTCCGGTCAGAGAAGGGCTGCCACGATTTGAATGAACCGTCGGGGTTAGTGATGTTGGTGCAGAAGTTGAGCCACCAGGTGTTGAACGTCGGGAACACTCCGTGGACGGTTACGCCTGGAATTATGGAGAGTAGCTGTCCCTCGTCGATCCACTTGTCTCGATCGACCACAGAGAATATGTCAACTTCAGGAACCCCTATTGCGGTGACTGTCCCATCCTTTAAATGATTCAGCCTCGTCGTGAAGCTCGGCTGATACACGTATTCTATTGTTTCTATTCTTGTCTTGCCGGCTGGCGGTAGGTTCATGTTGTTTGGGCCTCCCCAATAGTTGTTGTGGGCCTTCAGGACAATCCTATACGTTAGTGGACTGGCGCTGTCGACGTAGTATGCGCCTGTGCCGAAGGTCCAGCCGTCGTCAGGAACATTGAAGTAAGTGTCTCCGTCGCCTGCTCTGTTTTCGAAGTATGTGGTATAGTCTCCGTCCCATGTTCCCCATCCACTGTATTCGTAGTCCTTACTAATGGTTTCACTTGGATCAACTATGCCTGCCCAAGGCCCTGCCATGATAGGTTCAAACTGCGTGGTAGGAACAGCAATGTTTACTCTAACTTTGTAGTTGTCAATTATTTCTACGAAATTCAGGCTCAAGACATCTTGAACCCAGCTTGCGTCGTATGAAGGGCTAGCCCCCATGGGCGTGAAGTAGTCACCATCAGGATCGACTAGTTGCATAACCATCCATCCCGCTTGACTTCCGTGCACTGGAGCGATGGGATCACCGCTTGTGGCGTCGAGGATGAGAATCCTGTTGAGGCTGAACCAGACGGCTGTGGCGTTGAACGGATTTCCATTCTGGAATGTTATTCCTTGCCGCAGAGTGAAGTTGTATTGCAGTCCGTCGGGGCTGACCTTGTAGCTCTCTGCCAACCACGGAATAATCTTAGAGGCGTTGTCCCTTTCATACCAAAGCAACGTCTCAACGCTGTGCCAAAGAATCCAGTAGTCATATGGATAATAGGAAACATGGGGGTCCATCCACTGGAAGGTGGCTCCGGACTCGTATATCAGCTTGTTATCGGCTACAAAGCTTGGAAGACTCGCTGCTTTGACTGGTTGAATGTTAAATGTCAAAATCAACATGCCTATCAAAAGCAGTGAAAGCATTATTCCCGATACTGTTTTCCTTTTCACCGCTACTCTCCTTTCTCCACGTAATTAAATCGACAATTATACCAATTATTTAAAGCATCAGTGATGCTAATAAAGTTTCAGTAACATTCTTCTATTGAACTAAATTAAGACTATTTGAGTTATTTAGTATCAAACAATGTAACCAAAAGGGAGAATGATACACATCTCCTCCTAGTGGATGTAGACGAAGCGTGGCAAAATGTATCCAATTAAACACTTAACGGCTTTGCGACGTATATGTTGTTAATGTTAAGCCTGTTCCTTCACAAATAACATCAAAGCTACTGTTAGACTTGTCAGTCCTATAGAAAAGTAGAACGGTGCAGACATTCCGAAATTAACCCACAATAATCCAGCAACAACCGAGGCGGGTAGTGCACACAACCCAACAATCATTTGAAACGCTCCTAACATGCTTGCTCGATATTCTGTTGGAGACAATTCCGAAACAAAAGTTCTTTGCACAGGCTGTATTGCCCCTAAATGTAGACCATACAAAACAAACAGTAGCACAACTCCCACATACGATTGTGTCAAAACAAAACCTAGGCAAAGGACTCCCCAAAGAGAGTAAGACAAAACCAACATGAATTTCCTGCCCAGTTTATCGGCAAGTTTTCCGAAAGGTAGAGACATTAAGGAAGCCGTGACGGTGAAAATCAAGTATAGAACTGGAATAACCCATTCTTCAAAACCGAGTTCTCGTGCATAAACCAGCATGAAGGAATAGCTGAAGGAACCCAAGGCGAACACGGCGCTTAGTATTAGAAACAACTTCAAATTGGGAGTTAAGTCTTTCAAAGAAAATCCCTTATAGATTTCCTTAGTTTTTCTGTCCTTTATGAATGCTAGAATCAACAGAGCGCCGATTAGGGATGGAATCGAAGCGAGCAGGAACAGGCTTCTGTATCCAAGATAGCTGAAGAACAAGATAGAAACTATCACGCCGCAGGCAGCGCCTAAGTGGTCCATGGTCCTCAACAAACCGAAGTTTCTTCCCCTGTTTTCCTTTGTAGAAATATCAGCAACGATAGCATCTCTAGGCGCGCCCCTCATCTTTCCAAACCTATCCAAAATTCTGAAAGGAATTAGATGTTGCCACACGGTTGAAAGAGCATAACCCACCCTAGATGCTGATCCGCATAGATAACCAGTCCAGATGAAAACCTTCCTTTTCCTTAGTCTGTCAGAAAGATATCCGGAACCTGCTTGGGATATGGAAACTATGGCGTCGCCTAAGCCATCTATTAACCCAAGAACAGCCATGTTTGCTTTCAAGAATTCGGTTACAAATAAGGGCCAGATAGGATAAATCATGTCTGAGCCGAAGTCGTTTAGAAATGATGCTGATGAAAAGACTGTCATGAATCTTCTAGTTTGTTTTTGTGTCACGCTTAATTCGTCCTCGCAGGTAATTATTCTGTTCTTAGTTATTTTGCTAGCTTAGCTTTAAGCGTTGACTGTAGACTCTTTATGTAGACCCTCTATTTTTTTCTTTATATACTTGCAACATTCTTTGGTGAGTTTGCGGCAAAGCAGATGCTGATGTAGAGACCCCCTATATTTTTTAACATAGTTTTCAACATTCTCAGCGCAGTTGCGGTATGTCTTCCGTAACCCACTTTTTGTTTTCTTGTTGTCATGCATGTGGGCACAATATATTATTACTTTAAAGTATGAAGCCATCAGAATAGCAAGAAGCATTTGTGTTCACCAAAAACTCTAGGTGGCTTTTTTCCGTTTTATTTTTAAGCATGAAGTGCATTTTATAAAGACTCTAAAAGTGTGGGCACGTGTATTCGCTAATGGGTGGTCACCTATAAAATGACCTTGGAAGAATTGGCTGCAATTAAGAAATTAGATTTCAATATGTGCATGCAGTGTGGTAAGTGCACTGGCTCATGCCCTGTTTTTCCCAAATCCAAGCTCAATCCTAGGAGGCTAATGCTTGAAACCGCTTACCTAGTTTCTCCCTTAACAATGCGTCCTCCTTTGAATATTCAAGAGAAAAGTGAAATTTGGGACTGCACAACGTGTTCCACTTGTTCGTATCGTTGCCCTAGAGAAGTAAAGCCCATGGACGTACTCATCGGTCTACGTGGCCTTCTCGTTGAACAGGGAAACGTTCCATCTACATTGGGAGATGCTATGGAAGGTGTTTATAAGTATGGGAATCCTTGGGGGCTGAGTCGAAGTAAGAGGTCTGATTGGGCGCAGGATTTGAAAGTGAAGTATGTTTCAGAAGGCGAGAAAGTTGATTTGCTCTATTTTGTGGGATGCGCCGCGTCTTATGATTCTCGTGCGCAGGAAGTAGCTAAGGCAATGGTGAAGAATTTAAACGCGCTGGGCATCGACTTTTCGATACTTGGAAATAAGGAAACTTGCTGCGGAAACGAGATATACTCTCTCGGAGAGAAGGGACTCTTTGAAGAAATAGCTGAAAATAATTTAGGTCTTTTCGACCGATATGGTGTACAGCAGATTATTGCCACCTCGCCACACTGTTTCCATGCGTTCAAGAACAGATACGCAAGAAGCCTTCCAGTCAAACATTATACGCAGTATTTCGCAGATTTAATCGACGAGGGAAAGCTTAAGTTTTCGGGGAAGATTGAAAAAGTGGTAACTTACCAGGACCCTTGCTTTTTGGGTAAACACAATGATATTTACGATGAACCTAGGAAGATAATCGAAAGCATTCCAGGTGTAAGATTTGTGGAACTAAGCAGGTCTGGGAAACGAAGTGTCTGTTGCGAAGGGGGAGGGGGAAGGATGTGGCATGACATTCCTGGGGAACGTCTCGCCGAAGATCGCGTTAGGGAAGCCCTTGACGTTGGAGCGGATATAATCGCCGTAGCATGTCCCTTCTGCTTGTTGACATTCGACGACGCCATTAAGACAACGGGTAACGAGGAAAAAATTCAGGTCAAAGATATCATGGAACTAGTTGCTGAAGCGCTTTAACAATTAACGGAGCACTATGCACACGTTATTTGGTCTAAAATCTCTAGAAGTCCTTAATCTGCATTGTAAGTCAAATTTTAAGCCTCAACAGCCTAAATTTCTTTTCCATTAGACTCAACGTAAGTTACTTAAAAGTTAAATAAGCGTAAATACTCTTTTTCTGAACTCTATACGTTTAAAGAACGGGTGGACAGGGAAAGAGAGAATGGACATAATTGTTTGTGTTAAACACGTTCCAGAAACAGCTGAAGCAGAAATCGCCATTGACAGCAGTGGAAAAGGAATAAAAACAGAAGACCTCGTGTTCGACATCAATGAGTGGGATGACTACGCCATTGAAGAAGCCGTTTTAATGAAAGAAAAGCATGGAGGCTCAGTCACCGTTATAACACTGGGTCCAGAAGACGCAGATAAAACCTTGAGGAAATGTCTGGCTAAGGGAGCAGATAGAGCTATAAGGTTAACGGACAAGGCATTTGAAGGATCCGATGCTTACGCCACAGCCAAAATCTTACACAAGACAATCAAAGATTTACCCTTCGACATAATCTTAACCGGCACCCAAGCCGGCGACGACGGTTATGCTCAAGTTGGCGTCATATTGGCAGAGTTGCTCGGAATTCCCCACGCCACAATGGTGAAGAAAATTGAACCCAAAGAAGGATTTGTTGCAGTTAATCGCGAACTAGAAGGAGGCTTAGAGCAGGTCATGGAAGTAAAGCTTCCAGCGATGCTTGCGGTCCAAACAGGGATCAACGAACCCAGATATGTATCGATAATGGGCATCAGAAAGGCTAGGCAGAAAGAACTAAAGGTTCTCGGTTTGGGAGATCTTGGCTTAAAAGAAGAGGAAGTTGGAGAATCTGGGTCTTGGATAGCCGTGGAAGAGATGTTTATACCTCCAGTGGAGAAAGAAGCTGAAATTCTAACCGGAGGACTCGACGAAATCGCAGCAAAGATTGTTGAAACTCTCAGGGCTAAGGGGTTGGTCTAGATGACGGAACTTTTTGTCTTAGCTGAACACAGACGGGGCGCGTTTAGAGACGTAACATTTGAAATGTTAACCAAAGGCAGGGAGTTAAGCCAAAAGATAGATGCAGATTTAACAGCGGTTCTCCTAGGTCACAATGTTAAAGAATTTGCGAAAAGGCTTGCAGATCACGCGAAAAAGGTTTTGACTGTCGACGACGCAAGGTTGGAGGACTTCAATGCAGAGGCGTACCAGAAGGTTTTATCACATTTGATTTCCGAACGCAAACCATTGCTTACCTTAATCGGGCACACTTCCTTTGGCATCGACCTAGCTCCAAGCCTCGCCATCGAGTTAAATGTGCCATTAGCCACAGACTGCATAAACGTAGATTTTGAAGAGAAAAAGCCGATTGTGGTTCGCCAAGTATATGGCGGCAAAGTAAACGTTAAAGCATCGCTTCGCACATCTGAGAGCTACATCGTAACGCTCCGTCCAGCCACCTTTGAAGTCCAAGAAGCCGAACCTCTAGGCGGTGAGATAACTGAAATACCGTCCCCACTTAAGGAAGACATACCATACAAAAAATTCATTGAATACTTTGAGCCTCCTGCAGGAGAAGTAGACATAACTGCAGCCGATATTCTCGTTTCTGTAGGCCGCGGAATAAAAGACGCTGAAAACGTGCCGATAGTTGAAAAACTGGCAGCGGCGCTTGGAGGAGCCCTAGCTTGCTCGCGACCCATCGTGGATAAGGGTTGGCTTCCATCAGATCGACAAGTTGGAACTTCTGGAAAAACAGTGAAACCGAAGCTTTACCTAGCCGTCGGCATTAGCGGCGCCTTTCAACACGTATCTGGAATGAAAAACTCCGATCTCGTTATTGCGATAAACAAAGATTCCAAAGCACCGATCTTCCGTGCCGCTGATTACGGTGTCGTAGAAGACCTATTCAAAGTCGTACCTACATTAACAAACAAAATATTAGAGGAAAAAACTTCAAGTGGTTAAGTTATATAAAAAAGAGAAAGGAGGTGATAAAATGGATTTTGAACTAACCGAGGAACAGACGGATATCAAGAATGCAGCTCGAGAATTTGCAGAGAAGGAATTTACATCAGAATTGGGAAGAAAATACGATGAAAACTATGAATTTCCATGGGAGTTATACAGGAAAGCTGCTAAACTAGGATTCATCGGCGGAGATCTTCCTGAAAAATACGGAGGACAGGGATTAGGTTGCATTGAATCATGTATAGTTGCTGAAGAATTTCACAGGGTAGATTCAACATGTGGTGCATGTTTAAGCGGAGTAGGTTTTGCTGCATTAGTTCCAAAATTCGGCACTGAAGAACAAAAGAAAAAATACATCCCAAGAATATGCAAAGGTGAAATCGTATGCGCGATGGGGCTTACCGAGCCTGACCATGGTTCTGACGCTGGAATGGTAGGTTTGAACACAACCGCAGTGAAAGATGGAGATGAATGGGTAATCAACGGGGCTAAAACGTTCATCACATGCGGCGCAGAAGCAGAGTTCGTTATGGTTTGCTGTCAGACAGATCCCAAGGCTCAGCCGCCATATAGAGGAGTAAGCATGATTATAGTTGAAAAGGGAACTCCAGGATTTGACACCGACTCACTTAAGCCAAAAATGGGCTGGAGAGCAGCCCCACAAGCAGAACTATCATTTGACAATGCCCGAGTGCCGCTAAGCAACCTTCTCGGTCAAGAAAACAGAGGCTTTCACCAAATTATGTCATACTTCGACTTCAGCCGAATACCTATTGCTGCACAAGCAGTAGGCATAGCTCAGGGAGCCTTTGAACGCGCCTTGAAGTACTCTACACAGAGAGAACAGTTCTTCCAACCCATTGCAAACTTCCAAGTAACACAACATAAAATCGCTGAAATGGCAACAAAGTTAGAAACCGCAAGATTGCTTGTGTATAAAGCTGCTTGGCTACTCGAAAACAAACCCGACAAGCTTAGATTAATCACTAGACATGCCGCGATGGCGAAAGCATACACAGCTAAAGTAGCCAAAGAAGTTACTGACGAAGCTCTCCAAATTCATAGCGGCGTTGGCTACGTTGATTCCGATATTGAACGCTTTTATCGTGACGCTAGAATCAACGATATCATAGAGGGAACAGGTGAAATTCAAAGATATGTAGTTGCCAGAGAATTCTACAGAGAAATAGGCTTCTCAATCTAAACACTATGGCTATTCAAGGTCGCCCAGCAATTCTTTCAGCGATTCCACTTCCTTCCTCAATGTGGCTATCTCTTCCTCCAAAACAATAGCCTTTTCCTCCCCCACTTTTCTAAACTTCTCAATCTCCACCAGAAGATCAGCTTTCTCGCTTTCCAACTTCTCAATTTTTTCCCGTAAACTCCCCAATGTTTGCATAAGCCCTTTCTCAATTCCCTTAATTTCTTTAATTATAGCTTTGATAGTTATCCTTTCTTTCCCAAGAACAGCTCGAAATCTTCTTTCACACCTAGGACACTTAAACAAGCCTAGCGTAAGCTTGAACCGCTCACCCGTCTTGCTAGGTCTACCAACCATGGACCATGTTTTAAGAGGACTAGGAACCTCGGTTCCACATTTGGGACATTCAGCCAACTTCTAAACCCCAATAATTACAATTGACACTCTATTCTAAAATGTATTTTCAAAGATGCTGGAGCTTACAAAAAACAAAGGAGGGAGAGTTAAAGGGTGATGATGAACTGAAGGCGCTCAACCAATTCCTTATAACGGTTTCTTATCGTAACTTCCGTCACCTGAGCAATTTCGGCAATCTCTCTCTGTGTTTTTCTTTCTCCGGTCAACACCGAAGCAATGTAACTGGCTGCCGCAGCTATGCCTGTAGGCCCTCTTCCCGACGTAAGTTTTAGCTCCCTTGCAGCTGTCAGTATTTTGTGGGCGATTTCTTCAACCTTTCCCTGCATGGTTAGTTGGTTGGAGAACTTGGTTACGTATTGGCTAGGCTTTAAGGGTGGTATAAAATAGTCAAGTTCCTTTACGAGAAAACGATAGCTACGTCCAACTTCCTTTTTGTTAATGTTTGAGGCTTGAGCAATCTCATCAAGAGTTCGAGCTAATCCACATTGTCTGCAGGCTACATATATGGCGGCAGCGGTTACGCCTTGAATAGACCTTCCACGGATAAGACGCTCTTTAACAGCTTTACGATAGATAACTGAGGCAGTTTCAAGGATGTTTTTGGGCAGGCTGAGACTATTAGCTATCTTGGAGATTTCCGAAAGGGCGAAGGCAAGGTTTCTCTCTGTAGCATCAGAGACCCTAATGCGACGCTGCCACTTCCGAAGCCGGTAAATCTGAGCCTTCTGCCCAGGAGAAAGCCTTTTACCATAAATATCACGGTCATGCCAATCGATCATGGTGGAAAGACCTTTGTCGTGAATGGTGAAAGTAAGGGGGGCACCAACTCGAGCGCGCTTAGCACGCTGCTCATCGTCGAAAGCGCGCCATTCTGGCCCTCGATCCGTTAGTTTGGCGGCAACAACAAATCCGCAGTCCATGCACACAATCTCGGCGCATTCGTAATCCCGCATAAGTCGAGTGCTCCCGCATTCTGGGCACTGTCGGACACTCAACGGTTGTGGAGGGACTTCTTTTTTCTTCATCTTTTTTTCTTCCTCTTTTTCCTTCCGGGTTTAGAGGGGACGACGTAAAGAATGCGGTTAACGAGACACTGTGGGTCCTGTACGTTGGTTTTCACCGCTACGTATGGGGAGGAGGTAGGGCCAAACACGTCAAAAACCGTTCCCACAGGCTTGAGGTTTTCGTCCAACGCCTTGTCGCCGATTCGAGGAACGTTTTCTGCTTTAAGAATTATGTTATGGCTGGAACTTACGTGAAGGACTTGGCCGATTCTCTGCAAAATCCCTTTTCCCCTCACAAAACCTAGGGTTCAAACGAGCCGCTTTATTTAAACCTTTCTGAGAACATTTTCTAAAAATCTTCACTTTATGCTTTCAAATCCGCTGTTTTGACATTTTTTTCATCTATATATATGAATCATTTGATATGTTTTTGTGAAAATTTGCTGACTTGTTCTTACTTCAACAGCATCGAGAACTCTATGATGCTGTCCGAGTTTTTTTTTACTTCCACCGTAACGAATAAAGCACTTGAATTTAATAACAGATTAAGATTGAAATGCGAAAACAAAACAAGATTATTCTGTGGTCGGTTTACTTCGATGCCAACAAAACCAGAAGAGAGGGACGAAGGGTTCCAAAAAAACTTGCTATATCATCACCAAAACTAGAGGAAATTCAAAAAGCAGTGAAACGGATGGGTCTCCAACCTGAAATAATTCCTGACGCCATACATCCAAGTTCTCCCTGGCAAAAAACTAGCCTACTCATCATCCCCAAAAAGGATTCTAAAGTCAAGATCTTGCGGAAGATCGCGAAAGAACTTTTGGATATCCGTGGGTAGGAAACAGACTACTAAATGGTTTCTTTTGGAACAAGAATGGCGTTTACAACACCGTCTTTTCCAGGTCGAGATGTCACGCGGGCAGTTCCCAAAGGAGTTTCAACTATTGTTCCCTTAGTGATCACGCCTCGGCGGTCATAATTCACGTTAGCTGGGTTCTTTACCACACGAAGAATCTCTACTTTAGTTGTTTTTCCAGAATCATCGGAAACGTTTGCTTGTTTTACAGCTAACAATCGAACTTTTTTGTTACCTCCACGCTTACGGCTTACTTTCCTCTTAGGTTTATCCAATCTCGTTTCCGCGGGGAAGGAGCCTTTTTCGAATCTTCTTTTCGTTCGATATCGTCGTTTTCTGCCGCCTGAAGCTTTTCTTTTATGTTGATTTCCATGCCATACAGACAAGCCTACATCATCTCAGAGAAAATCGATGGGATTACCGAAATAAAAATGCATTGTTTATTAAACCTTATGGTCTAGACTGGCATGAGGTTTGAGCAAAAGTAAATTTTGGATGTAGGTTAAAAGTTTCAAACCTAGCCAACTACACTAGAATTCAAAGTGGAAATCTCATGCTGTTATGTGACGAAAAACTATAAACGAAAAGAGTGTATAAAATGGAAAAGTAAAGAATGTATGCGTGTGCATTTGGTGTAGACCCTTGAGGCTCAGAAATAAGATTTTATTGTTCCTCTTGGTGACGTTACCCTTCTTATCAATTATCTATTCCATCTCTTCCTCCAATGCCGAAACAACAGAGTTAACTCTGAACCCTGTTGAAGATACATATGTTTATTCTTATGAATCAAATTCTAGTTTTGGGGGTTCTTCATATCTTTACGCAAGGTTCTGGGATTACGATTACACAGAAGATAGACGTTGCAACTCTTATCTCAAGTTCAATCTTTCCGCTGTTTCAACAGATGTTAACATAGCTTACGCGAAGCTCGAACTATACTGTTGGAGTGCTTGGTCTCCTTCACCAGATGTAGGCGTTCATTACTGCACAGATGACTCGTGGAACGAAACCGGAATTACTTGGAACAATGCGCCTTCATTTTCATCAACACCCACTTGTGTTGTTTCAGTTTTAGATGATGACCAATGGTACGCTTGGGATATCGATAAAGACGTGAAAACAGCTTTGGACGACGGGATATTAACTGTGGTGTTGAGTGTTCAAAATGTGGGTGACTCCTTTGAGTCCAGCTTCTACTCGAAGGAAGGCTGGAATAATCACCCAAGGCTTGTCATCGGGTATGCGACCCAAATATTATGCTCTGTGTCACCATCGGTTGTAACGCTAGGTGATTCTGTTACGGTTTCAGGCTTAATTCCAATACCACGCAATGATACCATCCATTTGACCTACATGAGACCTAACACGTCAACTATAGTTAGAGCTGTAACGACGGATTCTGAAGGATACTTCAATGACACCTACACGCCTGACGTTGTCGGTGTGTGGAGTATCACTGCGGCTTGGGACGGAGGCGAAGGTTACAACGCCTCGAGTTCAACAGACATGTTCGTGGTAACCGCGGACAAGAGGGACAAATGGGCTATCATTGTAGGTGTAAGAGATTACAAAGAAATCAACGACTTAGAGTACACCGACAGGGATGCCATAGAACTATACAATAAGTTGAAGGAAGCTTGGCTCGAAGATCACCTTAAGCTCCTGATTAATGAAGAGGCCAACAAATCCAACATAGAATCTGCCATAAAAGATTGGTTAGCACCAAACGAAACTGAAGAAAGTGTGGTGCTCTTCTTCTTCTCTGGTCACGGTAGCTACGGCACTGATGTATATCCCTACGATGAGTCCGATGGTGAAGATGAGTATATCTGCCCCTACGACGCGCTAGAATACTCCTACGATAACGACATCCGAGATGACATCTTAAATGAGTGGCTAGACGAGCTGGATTCACAACATATAAGCGTGTTTCTGGACACCTGCTTCAGTGGAGGCTTCATCGACAAAGCGACTAGAAAAGAGCTTCTTTCATCTGATCTTAACGACGGCTTTGCCAAAGACCTATCCAAAGGTGGACGGGTAATCATTACTGCCAGCAACGAAACAGAGAGCTCTTGGGAATACGGAGCCCTCGAACATGGAGTATTTAGCTATTATATTCTGGAAGGCTTCGACAACTTGGAGCTTCTGGACGACAATGAAGACAACGAAATCTCAGCAGAAGAAATCTTTCTATATATAGAACCGCTTGTGAGAAATTACACGGAGCAGGATCAGCATCCGCAGATGTATGACGGTTATGAAGGGGAACTAACACTGATAACAACAGTAAAGATCAACTTGGACACCAACCCCTTCAAGACTTCCATCACCGTCGACGAAGTTAGCTACACTCCACCCGTGTCATTTGTCTGGCTCTTTTACACGGAACACACTTTCAACATTTCCCAACAAATTTTCCCAGAATACGAGACAAGATTTCTCTTCACATCTTGGAATGACGGAAACAACTCGACATCAAGAACCATCATAATCTCAGAATTTGTGTCAACAAACTACACAGCAAACTATCAGACACAATTTTACTTGACCGTAAACACAGAACCAATCGACCTGCCTACACCACCAAACGTCTCTCCACTGGGGCCATGGTATGACAACGGAACATTAGTGACATGCAATGCCCAAAAAGTGACTGGATACGCATTTGACCACTGGACAATTGACGGGGCAAGCTGGAATTCCGGCATTAACCCAATAAACGTCACAATGAGTGAACCACACGAGGTCACCGCTCACTATGTGGCAGACACTACCGGACCGTCTATTGGCACTCCTCTCCATGAACCCTATCTTCCTAACCCTTATGAAAAAGTGACAGTATCAGTGAACGTAACCGATGATCTAAGTGGAGTATATGAAGTAATTCTCTCATATAGAACAAACGAAAGCGAACCTTGGACAGACGTGCCCATGAACAAGACAACAGGAGACACGTACGTAGGAGAAATCCCCGGGCTAGAAGCCGAAATCGATGTGCACTACAAGATAACTGCATACGACAACGCCGATAACGATGCCGTAGAACCCACAGACGGAGAATACTATGTATGTCACGTCATCCCAGAGTTCCCAGCATGGACAGCGATGCTAACAACACTCTGTATAGTTTCAGTTATATTGATGTTCTTTAAGCGCAAGATGCAGACTCACTCAAAAACGCATTAATAGCAATTTTTAAAAGCAGTTATCAGCTCTTGGCGACGCAGATAGCTCACGACCCAATTCATATTTCTTTTTCTTGCGGTTCAGGTTTGGCGAAATCTTCGAATATGTCTTTGAGTTGGCGCTTCATGGTTCGTAAGTCGTGACTTAGACCGAAGAAGTCAGCGAAAAACTCGGTTGTTCGTATCACTTTTTTTCGTCCAACTCTTTCTCGAACGATCAAATCTAGGTCCTCTAGTTGTTTGAGGTGGCTGTAAGCGTGGTGTCCTCTGACATCGATGACTTGGGGCTGAGGCACTGGCTGTCTATAAGCAATGTATGACAAGGTCTTTAAGGGACCACTGGAAAGAAGCGGCCTTGTAGCTAGTCTTCGAACTTTAGGCGTGTATTCCGATTTCAACTGCAAAACGAACCGTTCACCTTCAAGTTCAAGGATTTCAAGGGCGGTGTCACGATTTTTATATTCCTCTATTAGAGCTTTCGCGAGCCTTTTAACTTTCTTTTTAGAGTGAGTCTTGACTAGTCTTCCCAAAGTCGTTAAATCAAGAGGTCGCCCAGTCACGTAGAGCGCTGCCTCTAGCAAAGCTAAATCGCGCGTAAATTTTTCTTGTTTAAGAGGTTCAGACGATTCCTGTTCCTTTTCCTCCAACATCGGAACCTCCTGTGATGGTTATGTAAAGTTCGCCGAGGTCTTCCTCTTGCCACAGGTTCACTTTGCCCCTTTGTGCAAGGAAAAGGAGGATTATAAACGTTTTAACTGTTTCAAGCTTTTCTAATCCAGCTACAACCTTGGAGAATACAATCAACTTCGTTTCATTTGCAAGTTGGCAAAGGAAACTGTACAAATTTTCCATGCGCTCTTCGATTTCTATCAAATATAGGTCAACTGGAGGAAGAATTTCCGGCGTGGGCAAGACTGGTTCCAAACCTGATTCTGGAGGAACTAGGCGTTCACCCTTCAACACTTCATCTAATAACTTCAATAGATGTTGGATGGTGGTTGAAGATAGCTCATAACGAAGCGGAAGGAACAGAGGTGGAGGTAGGAAATCCGGTGGAGCTTTAGGTGGAGGCGGAGGCTCCTCCAATTTTAATAGAAGCTTGGACTTCATGAGGTATATGGTGGTGGAAGAATCGAGAGCCATACCTGAGGCTCTAAAATCGACTTCTCCTCTTTTCTCCATTTCCTCCAAGAAAGACGTTAACAGAAAGGAGATGTTGATGTCCCAAGGCATTATCTTTTGCATTCTGTGAAGTTCGAAGAGTATGTTCCATGGAGGCTTAAAGTAGAATGGTTTTTCCATAGACGAGGACACTAGGCAGCCTCCTTAAGCATGGCGGAAACCACGTGGGAGACTCCGTTACGTTCGTATATACCGTATATTCTCTCGGCTTTGCTGACCATTTCAGGCTTCAAAGTGATAACTAGAAACTGGGATTTCGCCGATTCTTCAGCCAAAAGCTCTCCTAGCTTGGCTACATGAAATGCATCTAGATGCGCATCAATCTCATCAAACAAGTAGAAAGCGGCAGGCATAAAATCTTGCAGAGCAAATATGAATGCAACCGCTGCCACGGATCTTTCACCGCTGCTGGCTCCACTCACAAGGATGGGAGGCTTGCCGGGGAATTGAACAAGCATATCCATTCCGCCATTGAAGGGTTCATCAGGATTTTCAAGCTTTAGGAGAGATTCTCCACCTTCGGTTAGTTTCGAGAAATACCTTTTGAAGCTTCCATGTATTTTGTTGAAAGCTTCCATGAAAACCGCACGTTTTTTCCTTTCAATCTCATCCATGAAGGCGAGGATAGTTTGTTTTTCCTTTTCAAGTTCATTCATGCGTATGGATAGTTCTTTGTATCGTGAAGTTTGCTCAGCGTAGTGTGTTCGAGCTAGTTGATTAACGGCTCCTAGTCGCTCCAGTTCAAAGCGTAATAGTTTGAGGGATGACTCAGCTACCTTGAGTTGTTCCGGTGAAATTTTCAAGGGTTCTTCATAACCGAGTTCCCTCGATCGATGACGGTGCTGATCTAATTGCAATTCATATGTTTGAAGGCTAAGTTGAAGCTCATTGAACAACTGATCTGAACGTTCATACACGGCATCCAATCTATGTAGCTTCTTATCAATGTCATCAATTTGGAACGTGAATTTTTTCGACTCTTCCCTAGCGGTTAAAACGGTGCGAGATAATTCCTCCTTGGTGCTTTCGAGTTCTAGAAGGTCTTTTTCGAGCGTCTCTTTTTGCAGATGCGCTTCTTCAACTTCCTTTTCTACCGTTGAAATCTGCCACTTCACCTTTCTAAGCTGAATTCTAATGTTGTCAGCGCCTATCTTGAGAACATTCTTAAACTTGGATTCGAGAGTTGCAAGGTTGGTCTCTATGCTACCACTTCTCTGCCGCAACTCAATAACTTCTTCTCCTAACCTTTCTCGCTGAATTTCCATTTCTTGAATCTGAACTGGATCAGTTTTTCGCCGTAATTCCGCCATTTCATTGCGCAATTTTTGCATCTCTTTTTGAAGAGCGGTGCGTTGCGCTTTTTGGAGTCCTAGTTGCGTTTTCTCTTTTCCAAGACGCTCATTAACCCCTTGTATATACCTCTCAATACGCTTGATATTTTGTCTAGTTTGCTTTACGCTTCTGCGTACTCTTGCAATTTCACCCTCAAGGGTGGTGATGGCTTCAGCCAATCTGGTGAGTTCCATCCTAGTTTTGTCGATTTCCTCGTCAAAAACATTTATGTCCTGTCCTCTCTTCAATAAGTGCCCCTGAAGAGCCCTTACGGCTTCGTCAAGACTTTTCACAGCAGACTCGCTTGGAATGATAGAAGAGAAGTCAACGGGCGCTCGATAATAACCGCTTTCAAATCCTCCACCTGCTTCATAAAGGTCTCCGTTAACGGTAACTGTTCTGTGACCGCTACGGGAAGCCGCGAAAGCAGTTTTTTCATCTCTTGTTACAAGAGTGTCTCCAAAGACGAAAATCGTAGCGGGTTCGTAACTTTTCGCACATTTGACAAAGGCAGAGGCAGGTCCGCTCACTCCTCCAAGCTTTGGGGGATTAATGGACTTGATGGCGGACAATTCTTCAAGGGGAATTATTTTAATCCTACCTAATTTCAGGCGTTTCAGTGTTTCAGCGCAAGTGAACGCTGCGTCAAAATTTTGAACGACCATGGAGTCGAGCCAACCAGCTGCTGTTGCCTCTATGACTCGTTCATAGCCACTTTGCACTTTAATCAGATTTCTGAGTCGTCCATATACACCAGAAATTACGCCTAATTCTGCGAGTTCTTCGATGTTTCTTAACGCGTTTTCCTCTGTTGCAACTTTTTCAGCCAGTTCACGTTGAGTGGCAAACTCCACCACCGCTTCTCGAGCGGATTCAGCTATTTTCTCAGCTTGGGTTATTTCTTTCTCCACGGATTCCCTTTGTGTAATTCTTCGCTCTAAGGTTCGTTCAAGGCTTTTGGATCGTTTTATTTGCTCTCTCTGCACAGCTTTGAGGTCTGCATAGGATTTTTTGAGGTCGTTTAGGGTGGATGAAAATCTATCTCTCCTAGTTTTGAGGTCGTTTAGTCGACTTGAAAAAACTTTTATTGTTGTTTGGCTTCGGATAAAGTCGCTTCGCAGGTTAATAAGATTCTGAGTAAGCTTATCTAATTGTCGTTCAACTTCCCGAGTTTTCTTGCTGTTTTCGCCTAAGCTAGACCGTAGTTGTGCAGCTTCATTTGAGACCGCCTCATATTGAGACTGTTTGAGGTCAATTTCTTTGGAAAAGCGAATACGTTCTCGTTTTAATCGCCGAATCTCCTTGCTGTTTTCAGCGATTTCGTTTTTGATAGTCTCTAGTTGTTGGAGACTGTTCTCCCTCACTTTTTTTAGACCTTCAAGGCTTGTTGTTCCAGCGCTCATTTTAGTTGCTAGTTCGGTTAGTTTCGATTTGATGTCGCCTATCTTAATTTGAACTTCAAGAAGATGTGTTCCACCTTCATCAATCATTTCTGAACCGAGTTTTCTCCATTCCGTTTCGACTTCACGACGCTGAGACCTAAGTTGTTCCCTCAGTTGCCTCGATTTTTCAACCTTACCCCGAACTGCCTCAATTTTTGTGGTGACATCAGCGATTTTTCTTTGAATTTCCAAGATTTCACCGAAAATTTTCATGGCTTCAAATTTTTTGATTTCCTTTTGAAGGAACATGTAACGAAGCAGTTCGTTACGTTCTCTTTCTAGGTCGTCTACTCTCTTTTGCACTTCATCTATTCGACCCATTGCTGTTCGGACAGATATCTCAGCCGCTCGAAGTTTTTCTTCTGCCTCAGCCTTTTCGGCATCGTACTGGGCTATGCCCACCAGGTTTGATATCATTTTTCTACGTTCGTGAGAAGAAACTTCAGCCATGCGTGTGATGGTTCCCTGCACAACAACGTTGTGTCCAGTCGGGCTGATTCCAGCCATAGCCAATATGTCAATGATGCGGGACCTTGAAATTCTTCTTCCGTTGAGACGATAAACACTTTGTCCGTCCCTGTAGATTTCACGGGAAACGGTTACAGTGCTTGTGTCAACGGGTAGGCGGTTGTCAGAGTTGTTAAATTGAATAACAACTTTGGAGGCTTTCGCCTTTTCTACATGCGCTTCAGGAGAACCGTGAAATATTAGTTTGGCAAGGCTTTCGGCGCGAAGTCTTCTAGCGCTCAGCTCACCTAAGCCAAATAAAACAGCGTCAGAAATATTGGTCTTCCCGCTTCCATTCGGTCCAGTGAGGACGGTGAAGCCTTTGTCCAGCATTATGCTGGCGGTTTTCGGACCGAAGGACTTGAAGCTTTTCAGTTCGATTTTTTTGATGTAAGGCATTTTCCTCTAAGCCGCCTTCGGTTTTTTCATAGCGAGGATTATCCTATCATTTTACAATCTTTATATAAATATGTTCTATAAATAAAATATGCATAGGAAACGGGTTTTAACTATTTTGTTGCAAAAGCTTGGAGGGTTTTCATCTTTTTCTCGTGCCGCGGAACTTTTCAGCCATTTTTTTGACAAGAGATTTTATACTTTCCTCATTGCCGTAGACGAGCATATATCCGTTCTTTTGCATTTTGCACGAAAGTTTGTTTCCTTTGGCAAGTCTTTCCACGTCTTCTTTGGGCGTATCTTTCGAAATTTGAACTCTCACCCATTTTTTGTCTCGCGGAAGTCCGGGAACGAATCTGGGACTTACTTCCTCTTTTTCCTCGATTTTTATTCTTTTTGCTTTCTCAAGTTTTCTCAACCACAACTCGACAAATTCTGTTCCTAATTTTTTTTGTGCCATAAAAATGGCGTGGGATTCGACGTTTCTCAGATAGGTTTCGATTCTCGGAATGTTTTCTATGTTGGTTGGGTCGGCTTTTAGAATTTGTATCATGGTTTTGGCGGAGCGTAGGTCGTTCATTATGTCTGTTGGAATTTTTTCACCTTTTTTTCGAAGTTCGATGAGTAAATCATCTAGAACTTTCCAGTTTTCTTCGTAACTCATGTTTTATGCTACTCTCCTTCCAGAGTCGTCTAGATTCTAATAGAATAGAGTTGCACTTTAAACTTCGGATGCTTGTAGAATAGGTAAGCTATACGCTTTTAACGAAAAGGTTTTTAGTTGCGTCTCCCAACACAACAAACAAAACTAGTTTCCACATGTGAGGTGATAAGTTTGTCTGTATTTGCGGCACCTGGAGCTTATGATCGTGCCATTACCGTGTTTTCCCCAGATGGACGTCTCTTCCAAGTTGAATACGCCCTCGAAACGGTGAACCGCGGGGCAACAATACTAGGAATAGCTTGCTCCGAAGGAGTTGTCTTGGGAGCAGAAGAAAAAATTGAAACAAAACTGCAGGATACGAATTTTACTTGGAAGCTATACGAGGTAGACGACCATCTTGGAGCAGCAGTCGTTGGCTTGGGATCCGACGCTCGCATACTCATAGACCAAGCTCGGATTTACTCCCAAAGCAATCGACTAATGTATGACGAAGCCATCGACGTTGAAATCATTACAAAACGCGTTGGAGACATAAAACAACTCTATACCCAACACGCAGGAGTAAGACCCTTCGGAGTCTCAATTATTTTCGGTGGAGTTGACAAAACTGGAAACAGAATATTCACAACTGACCCAAGCGGCTCCTACAGAGGCTACAAGGCAGTAGCCGTGGGCATCGGCCGCGAAACAGTTGAAAACATCTTAAAGGAAGAATATCGCGAAGACATGAATCTCGATGAAACAATTAAACTTGCCGTTAAATGCCTTACAAAATCTCTTGAAGCGAGAGGAGAGCCTAAGAGAATCAAAATAGGCGAGATTCCATCCGCGACAAAAAAACTCAGAATGCTGACCGACGAGGAAATTGAGACCTACCAGAGAGGGCTTGAGGGCAGTGGAACTTCATGAGCGAACGCTACACCGTTGCGCGCATGACCCATGATGGAGAACACTTTGAAATCCTGGTCAAGCCCCAACTAGCCTTTTCATATAGACTCCAAAAAACCACATCCATTTCCGAACTTTTGATCACAGAAACCATTTTCACCGATGCTGGAAAAGGGTTGAGGGCATCAGAAGAGAAACTGCACGAAGTCTTCGGAACCACGGATCCCATCAAAATAGCCAACATTATCCTCAAAAAGGGTACGCTGCAACTGACTACAGAACAACGAAAACAGCTAGTTGAAGACAAACGAAGACAAATCGTTTCCTTCATATCCCGTCAATGCATCGATCCGAAAACGAATCTTCCACACCCTCCCATGCGCATAGAACACGCGATGAAGCAAATTCACTTCTCAATAGATCCCTTCAGAGACGTCGAAGAGCAAGCAAGAGAAGTCATAAAACTTTTACGTCCAATTCTACCACTTAAAATGGAACAAGTTTCCGTAGCTGTACGCATACCACCAGAGTATGCAAGTAAAGTTTACGGAACCGTTAAAGGCTTCGGCGTAATAAAACGGGAACAATGGCAAGCCGATGGATCGTGGTCCGCAACTATAGAAATGCCAGCTGGGCTTTACGGTCCCTTCTTGGAAAAGTTGGGAAAAATAACTCGAGGTAATCTTGAAGCAAAAATGGTTAAATAGGTCTTTCATGTTCGAGGTGATGAATATGCCCCTTTTCTATGAGAAAAAACAGCTTGTAACTCCTGGCGACCTCATTGCCGAAGACAATTACATAGCCGGCGACAATACTTACAAAGATGATGGCAAAATTTATGCTAGCCGAGTTGGACTCGTTGATTACGAAGCTCGAAAGGTTCACGTCGTTGCTCTGAAGGCGTTTTACGTTCCTTACGTTGGAGATACTGTTATTGGAAAAGTCATCGAAGTGACCACCGGTGGCTGGATCATAGACATCAACGCTCCCTATTTTGCGATGCTTCGAGCATCTGACGTTATAGATCGCCCCTTTAAACCCCAAACAAGCGATTTACCATCCATCTTCGACGTAGGCGATATAATCATAGCGCAGATAGTTGCCTACGACCGAACCCGCGACCCTCTATTAAGTGTCCGTGAACCCGGTCTCGGGAAGACCATGCGAGGCCAACTCGTTGAAATCACTCCTACAAAGATTCCACGGGTTATCGGGAGAAAAGGCTCGATGGTAAGTATGATAAAAAGGGAAACAGGATGCCAAATCACCATTGGTCAAAATGGATTGATTCTAATTAGCGGCAAGACTCCTGAAAATGAACGACTAGCTGTTATGGCTCTTCACAAAATTGAAGATGAATCTCATACAAGTGGATTGACAGATCGTGTAACTGAAATGCTTAGAAAGAAAAAGGAAGATGTTGAACATGCCTAAAAGAAAAACTAAAAAGAAGAAATTGAAAATGCTTCAGAAAAAGCCTGAAAAATTAATCGACAAAGATGATGTTAGACTAGATGGAAGAAAATTAAATGAGTTAAGACCTGTAAAAATTGAAGTTGGTGTTCTCGGTAACGCTGACGGTTCTGCGTACATCGAACAGGGGAAGAATAAGATTCTCGCCGCAGTCTACGGACCTAAGGAAGTGCATCCGAGGCATTTAGCCCTACCTGATCGCGCTGTGCTTCGTTGTCGTTATCACATGGCGCCCTTTTCAGTTGATGAAAGGAAGTCACCCGCCCCATCAAGAAGAGAATTGGAACTTTCAAAGGTGATTAGAGAAGCTCTAGAGCCCTCCATCTTCGTCGAATACTACCCAAGAACATCAATTGACATTTTCATCGAGGTCTTACAAGCGGACGG